>Ga0180007_10001719_pt1 | contig 28101 bp, 42 predicted proteins | sample MM_PC_MetaG_FD_121122 | JGI IMG/M metagenome (GOLD analysis project Ga0180007, IMG submission 121122) | Groundwater microbial communities from the Aspo Hard Rock Laboratory (HRL) deep subsurface site, Sweden - MM_PC_MetaG | ecosystem: Environmental > Aquatic > Deep subsurface > Groundwater... | reverse complement strand
TATCATCGCTAGCTTGACAATCTCTGCTGCTGCCCCTTGAATAGGCGTGTTGATACCCTCTTTCTCACCGTCTTGCCTTATCCTCCAGTCGAGGGCGTACATAGCATCAAGCCGACGAGTCCTGCCGAAGTAGTTAGTTACTTTCTTTTCTGCCCTAGAAATCTCCCTCTGTTGGTCGATGTAACGCTTTATCCCGGGCATCTTAGTAAAGATAGCTGATTGCAGTTCCTTAGCCTCTGAAATGGTAATGCCTAGCTCTTTGGAGATTACCCACTCCTTACCACCATAGATAGTAGCAAAGTTCGCTGGTTTAACAATAGACCTTTTCCTGCCCGTGAGCTTTTCCGTCATCGTGTGGAAGTCATAGCCTTGGGCAAGCATCTTCAAGATTGTCTCGTCTTGCGTTACAGCGGCTAGAACTATGAATTCTAGCTGCTTGTAGTCCAGCACAACAAGGCTCTTCCCTTCAGGGGCAATGAACAACTTTCGCATTGCGCCTTCTTTGGGCACATTCTGCAAGTTCGGGTTAGCACAATTCCCTGTAATTACAACCCTACCATCCTGTCGCATTACCCAAGTCCCTAAACCTGTTGTCGGGCACCAAACATCTTCCTCTGTGCCTAAAGATTCAAAATGGAAATAGCGTGGATTTACAATAGGTTTGTTGGAGACAACAACATCAATAAAATCCTTACCTTTACGAGGAGTCATACAAACCCACTTACCTAATGTAGCACACAAGGCAGTAAATACATCTAATACATCCTTCTTTTGTGCCCCAAACATAGGTGTTCTTTTTCTTGGGCTGCCATCAGCTTCCATCATTGCTGCAAACATAGTTTCTTGGGCATCTTCAGATAAAGACAAAGCATACTGCGTCAAATTATCCTTAGCCCTTTCCCACATTGGAGTAAAGGTATCTCTTGGAATATAAAAACGGTGTCTCCAAGCTTCTTGAGAACCTCTACCATAACTCCCTCTGCTATGAGGCACTAAGGTTAGCAATTCCTCAAGGGCTTTCACGCTTGTCTGTTTGACTAGCTGAATTTCGCAGCTGTACCCGTGAGCTAACTTAATTACATGTCCATCTGTTATTGCCCATCCGATTATTCCTGCCTCAGTAGGAGTTGTTTGGCTGGAACCAAACCCCCCACGAGAACAGAAAGTAGTAGCAATCTGATGTTTGTTTCCTTTCTGCATACTTTGGGACTCATACAAACCATGTACAGCAGAAGATGTACCTACCCAAGAATGTGTGGGAGTACATCGAAGCCCTCTACCTCGTATATGAATTTGCCCCAACTTATCTCTAGTTCTGACAATATTTAAAAGGGTAGTCCACTTTAGTGACTTAGTTGGAATATCATAACCCAAAACCTCTTCTCCAACAGTTGCTTCATTCCAGCTTTTCCACCCTTCTCTAGTCAAGATTTCGCTGTTTAGAGGTACACAAGAAAGCCTGCCCGTTGAGGTAGATGTCTGCTTGAACTCTGGGTGGATTCTGCCGTCTGCCCTTGCACCAAGAACGTAGTTATCAGTATAAGTTCCTTTCTCCTTGAATAGCTCTCGATATTTTAGTATATCCTGTATCGTTGGGTCGTCTATTGCCTCCAAGACATCGGCATCAGTAGAGGGCATCCCTGTGCTGGTGAACTTCCAAGGTTCAACCTCAAGGGTTCCATAGATGTAGCTCTGTAGTTGCTGAGGCGAGAACGGATTGATGGGCAGCTCAAATACCTTTAATTGTTCGTCTAATTGCCCAGCAAATTGGTCAAGATAATCTGGGTCAATCAAGATACCTCTATCTTCCATAGCCATCAACACGGGCAGCAGGGGCATGTCAATCGTGTAGTAATGCTCTGGTAGCTGAGGCTTCCACTTCTCGAACAACAGATAGGTTGCCACGCTGTCCATAGCATTATACTCAGGAATGATGCTTGAGTCTTTCTTAACATCTTGCCAAGTCTTCATTTCTATACCAAGGTGTCTACGTGCTAGGTACTTTAATCCTAGTCCGCCGACCATATCAGAACCTGACCTCGCCTTACTATTATCTTTTGGTGCTTGCCTACCAAGACCTAAACAATAAGCTGCGATAAAACTATCGTGGAACCGTTGAGGTAAAGGCATACGATTCCTCTTGAGCACCCTAGCATCCCACTTGTAATTATGAAAAACTGGCGTGGTCTTCTTAAACACTTGGGTTAGTTCTTGTTTAGCGTTTGTCCCAGAGTTTGCCCATACGCATAGCTTTCCAGCTGAGTCCCTAAAGGCTATACTCCATTGTCCTAGAGAACCATCTTCTGCGTTTTCTGTGTCCATTCCTATGAGTTTATCTTCCACTCGTTCCCCTCGTAGTACCCCTTGTCATACCTGCTCAACTAAAAACTCCAATACCTTATCCCAAGCAACCACGACATAATCATGCGGAACCTCCTCAGGTAAGTTCTCCCAATCGTTCAACATCACTGCCCATAGTCTAGGCTGATGGAGAGAGGCTGCTGGGTGGTAGTGAGCGATTACTTTAATCCTCAACTAAATCCGCCTTACACAAACAAACCCAATAGGTAGAAGAACTATGTTTCGTTCTTGAGGCTACTTTTTGCCCGAACAACGGAGCAAAGAATGGGTCGGCTAAGTCTAGCACCGTCCCCAGCTTCGTGTCGTGGTCGTTCCACTTGAATATGACTATCCCGTTGTCTTTAAGGATACGATAGAATTCCTCAAAGGCTTTACGCACTAGCTCCTTTATCTCTGCTGTAGTAAAGTGCCCATAGGATTGCCCCATTTGCGAGGTTGCCCCTACGTTTACATGAGGCGGGTCAAACACAATAAGGTCGAATGAGTAGTCTGGGAAAGTTGTGTTCGTACAATCCATCACTATCTCTGGTTTAACTTCCTCCCTAAGGTCAATAAAGGTTGCTAATGGGCAATTTTTGTCAAACCACATAGCTCTGTTACCAGATGTAGCATCTAATATCTTCATCAATCGTATTCCACCTTCACTGTTGGAGCCACATGACTCCCAATCCAGTCTAGGTAGCAAATCGGGCAGATATTAACTGCGCCAAGCACTACTACAGAGCCATCCCTAGATTTCATCTGCAAGCTCATCTCAAAGGGCAAGACACAGTCAAACTCATGCCCGTTGATGCACTTCCAATAGTAGTTTTCAGAGGGAGTCTTTGCTTCATCATCTTCATCATATGGGCTGTTATTCATCCTCCCCATCATCAGTATCTACCCCCTTCTTTCGTAGCATTGTCATCTTCATAGCATCTTCCTTATCCTTACGCCGAGCCATAGCATCTTCGTAGGTATCGCTATCGTCATAAAGGAATTGTAGCTCCTGCTCGTCAATGAACTCATATATCCTCTGAGGCGCAACGAAGAACCCCATCCACGTCATGATGTCCATACCGAATCCAAGTTGGATACCAGTAATTCGGGCAGTAATACCAATCTGATGCCCCGACTCTGCCAAGAACACCGCCCCCCCAGAATTTCCAAAGATGCTGTTGCCGTTGCCCATCCAGTATAACTTGTTCTCAATATCCTCTTTGAGGTAAGTAACAAAGCCAGGATTGGCAAAAGGCTCATGCAGTAGGGAGCAACCAGAAGTCCAAGTCGGGGTGAATAGTTTGACTCCTGATATATCCTCCTTTGGAATTATGCTTGCTGCGTATTGGATTTGCCTCGGACTGTCCAGCTTTAGTATCGCTACGTCATGGTGCTTGTCGTAGGCTACAATCTCTGCCCTATGGGAATTAGAACTATTTACAGTAGACAAGCGGACGTAGTCAAATACTTCCACAGTTACCTGTTGCTTGAATTCCTTTTCTACTTTTCTCTTGAGCAGGCTGTCCCACTCTTTCTTGGTGCTGATGGCATCGTCGATAACATGCTCGCAGGTCATCACAAATGTCTCATACTCCTCAGGGTTCTTGGGGTCTGGCTTGGAGTAGATGACCGTCCCTGAGCCGCCCGCCTTTTCGGTTCTTATCCTGACTACGCTGTAAAGCACCTTTTCGTGAAGCTCCTTTTGGTTTAACACTGTTCCTCCTCTATATTTAGTTCCGCTGTAAACATTGTGCCGTGCAGCTGGGAAACTCCAGTTTCAGTAAACAAACTCAATGGTGTCGCTCCTAATGTAACAATATATTCTGGCTGGACAAGCTTAATCTCCTGCGCTAGCCACCGCCAACAAGCTTTGATGAAAGCCTTCCTCGGTGTCTTGTTGCTTGGCGGTCTGCATTTACAGACATTGGTAAAGTAGCAATCGTTGGGGTCTATCCCAGCTAGGGCAAGCAATTCGTCCAGCCGTTTGCCAGCGAGACCAACAAAGGGGATTCCGCTACGGTCTTCATTCCTACCAGGTGCTTCCCCTAAGAGTAGATACTTGCTGTTCACATTACCAATGCCCATCACGGGCTGTGTTGCTCCTTGTCTTAACTCGCAACGGGTGCATTGTTTGACTTGTTCAGCCAGACTTTCTAATGTCATTACCTGCTCCAATGCAAAATCCTAGGAAAACCCCACAGAGAAAGACTACCATGCAAATGGGCAGAACTAACTCAATAGGCATTACAACTCCACATCCGATTCCACTTCGTTACCCCAACAGTCCCAACCTTCTACTTTCTGACGGGCAAATAGTTCTATGCGGGGCAAATCACCCATAAGCTCTACTATTTTATCCATAACCACACTTGGTTTCTGTGAATGATTGCGTGCCTTTTCGGATAGGAACTGTCTGACACTAGCAGATAATCTCTTAGGATGTCCCTTAGTAAATAACAGGCATATTTCTGCTCCCTTGCGTGTCCAGTAACCCATTCCAAAGTTCTGTTTATCCCACACAAAACCAATAGTCTTATAAGTAAAACCCCACGAATTACCTAACATCAATGCGTTTTCAAGGTGGGCATCCTGAACCCACATAAACAAAACACAATCCTTGTCAGCAATCTCATTAATTGCTAATGCCTTTAACTTATCAAGGCTTAACAATGGATAGTGATTGTCAGATGTCTTCTTCCTACCCTTACTTGAATAAGTTTCCCAACTCCAAGGTGGGTCAGCATATATTATCTGATACTTCTTCATCATACCCCCAACAGGGCAACTAACTCATTATAATCGGTATCATCATAAAAGGTTCCGTTCAAGTCTCTGTCAAACCTGTTATCAACAATGGTAGCCCTCATCAGATTCTTTGCCCTAGCTCCTTCGCCGAGAGTCATTCGTTTCATCTCTATAACCACATCGGCGTTGCCCGCAGTTCGCTTCCAGCCATCCAGTTCTAGCTCACCAGTGTTATCCCCCTTGACATACTTGTCTCTGAGATATTGTATTGTCACTAGGTTGACTCCAGCGACTCTAGCACGGGCAAACAGGCTGGACATCTTGAGGTTAGGCTTCATATACTCGACCTCAAGCATCTTCTTGCGGTTCTTCTCCTCGGTGATTGCTTGGTGGCAGATTTGCCAGACCACCGTAGCGGTGTCAAGGACTATGGTTTCATACTTTCCGCTTTCTATATCATCTTTGTATTCCCTGCGGAATGCGTTCCATATTGGCTCTGCCCACTGTTCATCATCATCCTCTATAATAGGCAGGGCTATCTCGTTGATGACAATTTCCTTGTCTGCGAACTTGTTCTCGGCAATATAGGTTGCCCCCAAGTCGAAGGAGAATATCTTAAGAGGTGCGGGAAATGTCATTGACAAATGAGATTTGCCGCTTTTGGGCAGACCTGATATGCTAATTATCAAGGGCATCACCATTTGGCTTCACACTCCTCTGCCCAAACTTTGTCCCAGTAATATCCTTTAATGCGAACCCTTGTAGCATCCTTGGTTTCCAAGCGACCTATTAATTGAGCTTTGCACTCAGTCGCCCTAATAAGAAACTTGTGAAGCTGTAGTAATTTATCTAGAACGTCAACATCTGAGCCGTCATGAGGGAAGTCGAGGTCAAGACCAAATATCCTTTGTTTTTCAAGTATCTTTCGTTGGTTAATGTTTAATACCATCTTCGCACTCCTTGGTGTAGGAACAATGCTGGCATTCATAAGAACCTGCGGGGGCAAGGGCGGCAGCTTTGGGTAGGAGCTTACCTGTCTCTATAACTTGCAGGAACTCCTCTTTGCGCCCCAAAAACCACCGCCAATTCTTGTCTATTTCCTCTTGGGAGAAAGTTAGTTTATAGGCGTGTAGCGTTGGTCTTGGGTGTTTGGCTCGGTAGGCGTCCTTCTCTTCTGAGGTCTTGCCCTTAGGATAGACTGCCCCCCAGTCGCCCATCAATTCGAACCTAGTTAGGTACGCTTCTGTTGTACCTGTGACATAACATTGGGCTTCCACTTGTCTTATCCAGTGGGCATTGTCCTCAATTGCTCTGTTAGCTGACTGGTAAGTTGCTTTCAGCTCGTATGGTATCAATCTTGCTTTGCATCTGGTACAGTTCATCTTCTAACTCCTTGATACGTTTGGCTTGTACCTCTTGAAATGTTTTGTGTTCATGTTTGCCTAAAGTAGTAAGCACGAGATTGTCTAATCTGTTGTCGTCCCTGATACCATTTAGGTGGTGGACAACTTCATCACTAGAGAGTACCCGACCTAGTTGCCTTGCCATCACTAGCCTATGTTCCATCACCCAGTGGTTCTTACCTCCCATAGCAGCAAGTAGGTCAGGCTCACGTATAGAAACGGTAACATAACCGTCAATGTGCCTTCGGTAACGTACACCTTTTCTCAGCTTCATACCACCTACTTTCCTAGCACAAGAAAGACACCGCCCTGAGCAGGTACTGTATATCCAACGCTCGAACTCACAGTCAGGACAAGCTACATAAACCTGCTTCTTAGTACCTCCACTAGGCACACGAACATAACGGATGTCATTCAGTTCAATCAATCATTTCCTCACAATTAGGGCAAGCCAAGGCGTCAGCAGTAACAATAATTCCATCAACCTCAATAGGCTCTACATCCTCTTCCTTGTTAGTAAGCCATCGCTGCGTACTCCACCCAATAGAATATATGAGAACTTCCTGCTCCGTGTCCTCTTTCGGCTGGGACTTCCTTAAAGCTTGTTTGTTCAGGCAGAAGTTTAGGTCGCTAGAATGAATCCCTGTTCGCTCATTGAATTCGCGCTGTCGGATTTTCTTTATTATCTCTGCCCTGAATTGGGCATCCTCTTCAATCTGCATTTGTCCTCTCAAACTTGTCGTCTACCAACTCAACATCCAATAGGTCTGGTAAAGTTCCAGCCTTACAAGCTTCTTTGTATTCTGGGAACTGCTTTGCCTTGTTGTCCATTGTCAGTTTCCTCAGGGCAGCCTTCTCGTTCAGACCGATTACTAAGCCAGTAATATATTCTACCACCGACTCTGCATCAGCTGCTTCATCAGCAACATAACACCAAGCACTAGAGTAGGGTATGCCTGTCTCTGGGTTGGCCGACCGCATCTCTTTGGTCTCCATCTCGTCGGTTTCCTTGTTCTTCACCTTAGTCTTGAACAGGAGCCTATCCTGCCTCTCTAAGGTTACATAAGTTCCATTTCTTTCAGAGGGTCTGACCTTCCTCTTCTCTTCCTTTTCTCCTAGTTCCTCTGAAGACCCAACGAAGCAAACCATATAGGTGCTATTCTTATGGGGCAACTTACCCTCGGCAGCATAAGGAACCCAGCAGGTGAACTTACCATCCGTTAACTCCATATCGTCAGCATCTGGGAACATCTCAAGGATAATGGCGTCCTCTAGCTTAACTTCTATTTGTTCCTTTGGAGTATAGGTTTGTTCCCCCTCGAAGTCCCTTGGTGGTTTCTTCTCTAGACTGACTTGTAGTCCTCTAACCTTTTTGATTCCTTGGTAGCCCCCAACAGCAGCTTCCGCTGAGGAGTCCACAAATCCCTTATCGTTTGGCACTAATACTCTTCCTCCTTCATTCCGGCTAACTCTTCGCATGCTTTCTTGTATGCGTCAGTTACATCAGTTACAGTATCATTATCTTCACTAGACACAGTAACCTTTGGTTCCTCTCCTACGAAACCTTCAATAGTTATGAACATTATTCCTCCTTTTCATACTCTAATTTCATCGACACCACTATTATATCACAAATCCACCTGTTTGTCAAGTCCACTCTCGGTAACTAAGGGGCAACTAGGGCAGGTGAGCGTGGTTGGTGGTGTCAAAATATGCTCTTCCTCCAACCTGTGAGCTGTTTCTTTCTTGGTTTATCCGACATAACAATCAAAGCTGGCTGGAAGCAAATAGACATAACTTCCCTACACTTCGGGCAGAGCACTACCTTGTTTTCAAAGGTGGCTATGGACATCTTTATCTCTTCATCAGTTTTGCAGTCAGGGCATTTGAGTATGTAGATTGGTGTCATGATTCACTCCTATATAGTGCGTGGGCGTAAATAGTTATCCCGATAGGTATACCAAGTAAGAGCCAGAAAAAGGGCACTCCATCACATAAACCAAGACCAAGCCCAAAGGCAAACGAGAATATAGCTGTACAAATCCCAAGCACCGCCTCGAACATAGGGTCTGTTAATTTAGTAAGTATCCCTTTGAAATACCATTTCCAAAATCCCATTATCCTGCCCTCCACTTCCTTTATCCCTGCCTGATAACCTTCCTCATAACCAACTTCCCTCATTTCCTTGCCCATCACAGTAGCTTTAGCTTCCATTTCAACCTCCTATCCATTTATATTCTCCTCTCCTCACCTTCTCGACCTCTCCCTCCCTCACCAAAGCGTTCAAGGAGTCGAAGACAGAAGCATTAGAACCTATCTCAGCAGCGAACAATTGGGCAGGACTAACAGAATCTCCCGCTACTGCCCATCGTTTCCTAATAAATTCTGCCACCTCTTGCTTAATGCTCACAGCTACTTCCACGTTCATGAACTCGAAGTCCCTCATTTCCACCTCTATTGGTTCAGGGGGCAGTTCAGCATGTCTCAATAACTTGGGGGTCAGCCTAACTCCTAGCGGTTCCCCTTGCTTACTTGTCCTTTTCATTTCGATATAACTGTCAACCCAGTCCTCTTGGACGCTACTACCCCTGCCCCCCCGCTTAATATCCTTGCCTGGGTGGTGGATTATTAGGATAGAGCAATTGAAAGCCTCGATTATACTGTCCAGATAGTCTAGCACTATCATTGTATCTTTCTCGGAGTTTGAGTCACCAGACATAGCCTTGTATAATGGGTCAATTATCAACACGTTTGGTTCAATCGCCTCAAGAGCTTTGTTTAATTGTCTCTGCCCTCCTTCTGTGTCTAGTTTCATCGAAAAGTTAGTCCCGACATATACATTGTCATAACTTTTTTTGGTGCTTAAAAGGCGGTCTTGCAGGACGCCTGCGCCGAACTCTGACTGAGTATAAAGGACAACTCCTGACGTTGTGGGTATACCTAGGAAGTCCTCTCCAGAACCAACGCAACGAGCAAGCTGAACGGCTAGGTAGGATTTGCCTGACTTCGGGGGGGCATATATCATAGCTTTCCCCTGCTGGGGCAACCAATCCTTGACATAAAACGGCACAGAGGGCATCCGCACCTGCACAAATTCCCCTGCTCGCCAGCAGAAACCACCAATAGGCTTGATTAGTTGTTGGCGGGTCTCTTCTTCCAGTTCGTCATAATAGACATGAACTGGTTGTCCTGTTGTAGGGTCTTCAATCCATAACCCTTCTCGGCTCATTCAGTAATTCTCCTCTTTTGTTAGCAACTTGCTGGCTCTTTTTAACTCCTAGCATCCTCCGGTTCATTTGCCCACCCTTCGCACGGATTTTATATTCTAACATCATATTGCTAGGATAACCAGCAAGCTAATCTAATTCATGTCCCGCTAGATTCTCTTCTCTTGGTACCCAAGTTATTTCCAATTCTTCAAACTGCCCCGCTAGTCTTCTTAACTCTTGATTGAGCTTCTTCAAATGAGGCTTCTTTACTTTGTAGCTTCTGTCATATTGCTTGACGGTTAGCTCACTGTCAGTTAATATTTGTATACTCTTGTACCTTAATCTCAGGGCAGACTCAAGAGCTTTAATGATAGCAAGATATTCTCCAACGTTGCTTGTCACCTTGGCGGGCAGTTCAATAACAACAGGTTGTCCACCTTCATAGACATAACAAACCCGACTTGTACTTCCGTCCGTCCAAATTTTAGTCACGGGCATATCATATCACATCCCGACACATTTGTCAAGTCCGTTGGTTGTCTAGTCATTGTTGGGGGGAAGCAACCAAACGTTATCATTATCTATCTCCTCCCCTTGCCAACTGACACTATTTGCCCCTCGCCAGTTGTCTCATATTTGGACTCAAATTCCCCTTCGGGCAGGGCATCTCTGTCCTCTTCATAAGCCTTCCACCACGCTGTATATTTGCCCTCTTTAACCATTTCACGATTCTGTCTTGCCCTCACGGGGTCATCGACGCCAATGTCATCAACTCGGCAGTTCTTGCCATTGATGACTTCATAATGGATTTTTCTGTATTTCATTGTCCTGTTTGGCGAATTGAACGCCTTCTCCTTTAGCTATTCTTTTGTCACCTCTGATTGAAGTTCTTGCCAGCACAAATCGCAAGCGTGCTTGAAGCATTGAGTTCCTTCCCCAAATAAATCGAGGGGACAAGTTTCATTCCCCCACTCTATAATCTGCCTGATAGTATCCTTGTTCTGGGCTTGGGCGATGGCTCTATGCCCTTCCCTGACATCACTAGCAACATATTGACGCCCAAAGTGCTGGCCGCGAGGTTCTGGCGAATCGTTGATTGCCTTAGCTATCTTCTCATCACTCAATATCTTTATCATCTATGAGCCTCCTTTGTCAATCTGGATTGACTAAAATTTTTTAGCCCTTAAAAGGGACAAGTTATTTCTTGTTATTCTTAATACGGTTGCGCAAGACTTCAGTCGGTGGGGTGTTTTTAACATCTATGCCCTCCATCAGCTTCGTTAAATTATCAGATAACTTTTCAATTTCTGCTTTGATGTCCTCTACATCTTCTATAAGTATCACACCATCAATTAGGGCAATATCTATCCACGCTGATGTCTCTAGGAGAGAACCTCTAGCAGTGTTCCACCTAGATGCTGTGACCCCTTCTTTGCCCCTCTTTGAGCCTTCCCCTTCAGCTATATTCGCAGCTACTGAACCCGCTGCACGGAATGTCTGGTCGTAATGTGTCCACTCTAGATTAGTTCCTAAAGCATTACGGATTTTCTTGTAAACTACTAAAGCATCCTTATAAACTTCAACCATTCTACTCTTTCTCCCTGTCCCAGTAAACAGACTTACATTTTGGGCACATCCTTACTTCAGATACCCTTGGTGTCCAAGTGTGCCCGCATTGCCTACAAGTTAAGATGTTCAGCTTGACTTTCATTCTCTTATCCTCCTACCCATATTATACCACATAACCCTACCTTTGTCAAGTCTGTTCAGAGACAATGAGAGTAAGTTAGGTCACTCTAGCTCTTGTTTACTCTATGATGCTACTTGTTTTATAGTTTTATTTCTGCCTTTTACCTCCGTGATTTTTTCAAACTATGGTTCTCTACTCCTCCCCTTTAATAGGGGGAGAGGAGAGTGGAGGAGTAGAGAAATCCTACAGGCTCGTTCGCATTTTTCCTTTTAGGCTCATCGTATACCTTGGCAAAAGTTTCTCTACCCCGGCCAAAATTTCATGTTAATATCTATAAACCCCCCTTAGAAACCACCAACAACTCCTTGTTCTCATAGATGTTGCCGATTACTTCAAGTTTTTCCTGCCCTGTTTCCCGTGCTATATCACAGAAAGCCCAGAATCCACTGTTGAATATGTCAGCACCCTGATTTATCTCCACTCCAAACTCTGCGGTCTGGAATACTACGGGTGCAAGATGGTTGAATGGTTCTATCGGGCCGGTACCATCATCAAGAATCACATCCTTGTAGGTATCTTCTATGACCACTATGTCCCCCTCATATATCTCCTTGCCCTGTTTATCCAATAAGCCAGTGAAGCTATCCTTTTCTTTGTGTGGGATTTTTGGGTAGCCAATACTCCACAGTTCATTATTGGGGGAATAAATCCACTTGCCGAATTTACCTTCCTCTACTAACCATAAGCAGTAACCAACGATTGTATTTCCATCCCTAAGTCTATATTTCAATTGCCTCATCTTATTGTAAACTCCTTCCCACAGTGAGGGCATACAACTTGTCCCCTGTGGACATTCTTAGTAAGTAACTCAAGGTTCTCAAGTCTATTATCATCCTTGATGCCATTCTTGTGATGAACAAACTCATAGCTTTCAAGAGGTCTGCCAAGATACTTGGACATAACCAATCGGTGTTCATGGATGTAGCCCCCCATCCTTGCGTTTGGATGGTCTGGTTGCCAAACCTGAACATACCCCAACCTATCAATGTGTCTTCCACCTTTCCAAGCAAAACTCCGCTTGCCCGTATGGGCTTTAATGGTATTGAGTCTGGCCTGGATTGATATTTCTGATACCCTCGGTTCATATCCTGCTTCCTTTACAAAGTTAGTCCAGTTCCCAAATAGCATCCTGACTGGCATATCACTCGGCGTATTTACATCCCCTAGCCATTGCCTCTTCCTCGGTAGCTCGCCAAGCCTTTGTGCCAAGTCCTTCAATAACGAGATTAGTTGTGTCTTGGAGTAGATTGCTGTTTTCATACTTATTCCCCCTTACTATACCATCTACCCCTATTATATCACATTCATAGATATTTGTCAAGCCATTCTTGTCTTTGAGTCCTGTGTATTGACCCATTGAACCCTCTTCAACACAATAGGACATCTTCCAATCTTCAGCGTCCTTTATCCAGTGTTTGCCCTCTTGGAGATAGTAATACCCATATATCCATCTTTTGTCAGGTGGATACAATCCATTGCCCTCAAAGTTGCGGTAGCCTCTGAACTTAATCTCTCTCATTTCTCTCCTCCTTCAATATCCATAAACCCCCCAATGCTTAACATAGTCTAAACATTCGGGGCAGAGCCACAACTCCTCTAACATTTTCAGTTGCTTTGTGTCTGTCGGTTGCATACACATTTCGCAGAAGTCTCCTTGGGCTATGTTAGCTCGACTTTGTGTCGGTAAGTACCCTTGTTGGAGTAGGGAAATTTGGGGAGGTTGGTACGTGCGAGTATAAGTTTTCTCCTTAATCTTTGTCTTACTTGCCTCGATGAAGGCGGGAATATCCCCCGTGGTTGGATAGCTAATCATCAAGTCGGCGTCAACCAAAGCACAATGACCACAGGGTAGATGTTGCCTTATTTTAGTAGCTGCTCCCTTGTTACTATAAACGATACATATATCATGGTTTGAGCCTACGAAATCTTCGTCAGTCTTGGAATGAAATGCCCCCATGCTGTGATGGCTGTGGACAGTCCCGATTATGCCCTCAAGCATAGTATCTTCGATAACATTCACAGTAGAGTAACTTACTTCTTGCTCTGGCACGTAGATGTCTGTTACCTTATAATAATCATCATCTCTGTCGATTGTGCCTATGAGATAGCCTAGCCATTCTTTGTTTTTCATCTCAGCGGACATAGCCTTGATTTTTTCCCATACTTCACAGTCCACGCTGACTATCGGCTCAATGTCGTCGCAGACTCCACACTTGTCGATAACTTTCTTGTCCGTTGTCCAGCCTTTATCCATTTTCTATCCTCCTTATTAGTTCGTCTCGCATCCATGTGGCTACATCACGCCAGTCAACTTGCTCAAGGGTGTCTCCGTGGCTATAGTTGTTAAATAAGTCTTCAGTAAGGGCTTCTGATATATGCCTTGTTGATATGTCTCGTATGTCAAATAGGTTCTCTAATCTCCTTGTCGGCTCTCTAGTAGGACTAGCATATAGCTCGCTTAGGTCATGGCAAACCTCTAAGTTCTCTCGATACATCGCCTTCGCCACACCTAGGGCAGCAGTAATGGCAGCGGGCACAGACCAACTAGACACAGTGTCGTAGCCGTCTGGGGTGCCTGGAGTTATCCATTCTGAGTTAGTTGCAGTAACAGTCATATGAGTTCCATTGTAGCTACATCTGATATATCTCATGCCTACGGTATTGGCGTGTGCTTGGAGAGTTCGTTGTGTTGCTGCCCTATCGGTACAGTCGAATAGAACTTGCCCCTTGACCATCTGCAAGGTGAATGAGTCGGCATTAGGATAGGTATTAACATCTATTTCAGGTCGTAGGTTTATCAGCATATCCTTCAAAACCTCTGTCTTAGGTCTGGTAACTTGCTCTGGCGAGTAGGGCAACCTATTCAGATTGCTAGTCTCCAGAACATCTGAGTCCATCAAGTGCAACCGTTGGCATCCCGAAAGTGCCAAGAATATGCCAACCCAAGTCCCTGTGCCACCTACACCGACTACGATAGCTTCACCAATATTAAATAATGGTAGTTGGTCTTGCCTAACGTAAATCTGTTCGTTCCTCATTTGACATCCTCCTATATATTCCTCGTTCTCTTGTCCGCCTTGCTCCTATTGGAGCGTGTCTGATATAATCTATGTTGAAGTTATACCCGTATCCGTCAGGGCAAGTTCCCGAACAATTATGCCCACTAAAGTCAAACAAGAACTCAACTCCAATGCTTGTTTCGTAGTTTACAGTCACAACTCTGCCAATGCTACCAACATCATCCTGTGGGAAAGAATCATAACTTCTAAGCACCTGAACTAAGTCGCCTACTTGATATGCTCGCCGTTCAGGTATTGTAGTCCAGTGTTCATCAGAACTTATTGCGGTAGCTTCAGACCATAAAATATCTATGTGGGACATACCTTCTGGGTGGCTGGTTCCTGGACTATCACGATTTATTACAGTTAAAACTTCTTGGTATCTATCTCGTAGTGCCCATAGTTCATCAGAACTAGGTATTCCTCTAGGCAGTTGCATATCTCCAGTACAGTTGTACCCTCTTTGTGAGTGGTAGTGTTCCATATTTTGATAGTCCTCAGATTTCAATAGCATTAACCTTGCTTCACTACCATTACTGGTGTCAACTTGCAAGAGACAATCCTGTATAGCCTCTGCTTGGTGTTCGTCGGTAAGTTTCTTTGTCACGCCGTTGTATTGTATCCTATTTGGGGCATAGTGAAAGGGCATAATAAAGCATACAGACCTTGAATCTTTGTAGACTCTCATGCCTCGTGTGACGTCATACAAACTTACCGTAGGCATATTGCATCGTTCAGCCTCTCGTATCTCAAGAGCTTGCTCTTTCCGCCTTAGGTTTTCCCTTGCTTGGTTGAATTGTTGTATCAGTTGTTGTTGGTATCTCCTGAGGATTTCGCTGCCACTTGTTATTTCCTCAGCACGCAGTTGGAATAGTTGCGTGCCAACAATCATTAGGTCGTTGGTTTGTCCGAGCAGGCGTTCGAACATGATGCTATCATCAGGTGTTACTCCTCCAGTGATTGCTTCAATCCAGTCTGGTCTTGCCCATAAGTTACCATGTAGGTAGGTATCGAAATTGACCTGTACATCTCTGGAAATCTCTGAGACAGTCCCTTGGGCGCCTATGTAGATATTGGAACTACGAAGGTCGTTGGTAATTGCCTGAACCCTTTGACCTACAACGATTTCGACTCCGTTTGGAGTTCTTAGTATTTCTGGCATTTCTGTACCTCCTGTGTCTATACCCTCTTCCTCCTCTTCCTCCTCTCTGAATATAGCTACCCAACTCGGCATCACTGCAAGTTGGTGTCCATTGTCAAAATCAATGTCAACAGCCCCTTCTGGGTCTAGTCCTGTGACAGTTCCTTGTGAGCCTCTTACAGCACCATATTGTGTTAGCCCGTTAATCGTAAGCTCTACTCGGCAGCCTACGAGGATTTGTGTTCCGTGATAGTCATAGTGTGACCCAAGTGGTCTGTCTATGCCCCAGGTTTCTACCCTTTCTTGGTCTTCATCATCTAGCACAAGCTCTCTTGCAGCTAGTCTTCGGTTGTCTCTTGCTTCATCAGGCAGTCTAATTTCCATTGTTACTCCGCCTAGTGCGTATAGCGGGTCTAATGTAGGTCTGTCTGTTCTTGGTTCAGTAGATGTTCTGTCAGTTCTTGTTGTCCAAGGTGTCATTTTCTGTCTCCTTGTTCGGGCAGACCCACAGGGTCGGTTGTGAGCCTGCCCTCTTCCGCTTCCTTAGTTCCTTGTCTTGTCTCTGTTAAGCCGCTTTGTCTTCCCGGCTGACGTTGGCAACGCACACATCACCCTCTACCCCTTCTACCTCGATGCCATCGAGTAAGGCAGCGATGCTGTTAGTCTGGAGTTCCGAGGCTGAGTCAACGTAGGCGCCGCTTATCAGCACCCTGAAGTTACCCAGTCTGGCAAATGTTGCCGCCTTCTGGAGTTCTTCGGTAAGGTTATCACTGGTTGGGACATAAGCCCCTGTAGGGGTTGTGATAATTCCTCTCCTTGTCCAGATTCCCGCTTCGTTCATAGCTATGACCTCCTTCTTATTTTTCTTCCTGAACCCTTGTCCGACCCAGACTTGGGCTCAGGTAGTCTCTCTGTTTGGGCAAAGCCCCCAATCCAACAGCCCAAATCAAATTATTTGGCTTGATTGAGGGCGATGCTTCTTCTTTATTACTATGTGGTCGTCCTCTCGTCTATTTTCATCACACCGAGAGGGCCGGGGTCGTGTCAAGTCCCTTTTGGGTTGTGGTTGTTCTGACCAACGCCGAGCCCGGCAACGAAACCTATTACTATGCCTAAGCATAACGTGAAAACGAATATTGCGTAGTCCATAGTTATCTCCTCTTACTTATGTTTACCTCTAGCTGGCTTATCCCAGTTTCTCCTTGTCTTCGGGTGAGTACGCTCTCTAATGTTATAACCGTTCTCGTTTGCCCAGCGGATTAGCTTCTGGATGTCATCTTCGTTCATTGGTAAGCCTCCCTCTTTGTTTTTGCCTCCAAGCTCTTCTACCCATAAACCTCTGGTATGGCTTTGGGCAGTTCCTCTTGGTAGGATATGACTTATCGACTGTCATTGACAGCCTCTTAATACCCATATTAACATTCTCCGCCTTTTGTCCCTCTCGATAGCTAGCCTCTCTAGCTCTTGTTGTCGTAGCTGTATGAGGAGTCTGTCGCCGTCTTTCATAATCCCTCCCTACGCCTTGAGTAACGTCTTGGCTACACTGTGTATGCTAACTGGCGGAGCTTCTAATGTTCCCTTGCCTTCTAGGTAGACTATGCCTGCTACTACTACAGAACTTGGGAAGCCTACCCTATGCAATAAGTTAGCCATCATAGTCGAGTCTTCTTCCTCGCTGATGTCTGATGTAGCTAGTGCCTCTAGCCATTCTTTGATAGTCATAGTTACCCCCTTAACTTATTAGTTTAGGTCTGCCCATTAGCCTTTCCCCCATAGAGTAGAACTAGACTAAGCTAATCCACTACTTAACTCATATAGTTTGAGGCTAACGGGCAGGCTAGACTAAGAAGCTAGGCTAATCCCATGCGCTTGAGTGCGGAGTCGCCGTTACCGTTCTTGCTGGTGGGAGCGTCACCAGCCTTATACAGTATCACGCCGCCTATAGCACCACGCACTTTGATTATGCCTTCCTCTTCCAGTTTCTTACAGACTTCCTTGATGTCTGGGCAAGTACCATCAGCATTGGCATAGTATTGCTTGAACGCTGTGCTAAAGCCAGAGAATACCGCATGTATCCCCTTGCCTTTCTCTGGGTTTGGTCTGGTCTCGATAGCTTTAAGAACAAAGTCCTTATAGCTAACCCTAGTAGTCTTTGACGCTTGACTCATTACTCTAAACCCTCCGTTACTCGGTCAGACTCGCTTCGAGTCCGCCACTATCATCATATCGAGAGGTCAACCGCCGTGTCAAGTTCTTGGTTAGCTTGAGGCTGGCGGGATAGGACAAACAATATTCCATAGGCTCTCCTCCTTATGTATTCATCCATTGATACTTCAAGAACTCACCCTTAGTTAGACCGTAACTCTCACTAGGCTCTTCACGCCTGTGGAGCCTACCAGTCTCAATCGTAGGTAGTGAGCCTATCCTAAGTTCAGCCGGATGTGGTTTAGTCTCGTCAGTCCATTGGTCAGCCATGTGCTGTTGCATAGTGTAGTAGCTTCCGCAGTAGTCGTTAGCTACTAGCATCCTGTTGAGTTCAGCTCTAGCTAGTTCTGGCATGCCCTTAGTACTAATTACTTGACTCATTTCGTGCCTCCCAGTCTCGATTTTGTGCCTGCCGAACTCGAAGCCGAGGCGGTCAGGCTCATTTCCACTCTACCACGAGGCCGGGGGGTTTGTCAAGCCATTTTTGGGCAAAACGCTACCTCACATGACACAGCATCTTGAGCCTGAAAAATCATTTTTGAGCCTAGTCTCTCCTGCGGACGCACGCATGGAGATGGGCTAGTGAGTGGTTGATTGTTATTAACCTCGCTCGCCTGCTTCCCCTAAAAGAACCTAGTTGCATCCCCCCCACACCCCCCAATTACCATCACCTAGTCGCTAGTTAGTTGCGTAGCCCTGCCCATCAAGCTGCCAACTAGGCAAAGATAGGTAGAGACAAGCACCCGCACCTGCCCCAGCGTCTTTTGATAGTATCGAAAGGTATCCCCCTGTTTTTCATCCTCTAAAAGCGACCATTTGGAAGCATACAACAGCATTCGAGAGAACATAGCTAAAAACGACCTAAAATATGCCTTAAAACGGGTCTAAACTCGTCTCTTTAACCAACAATGGCTGTCAATCCGCTTGACAGGGCTAGTCTCGGTGTGGTATAATACCTATAGTAGCTAGATTCTGCAACCAACCAGCAAAAATTGGGCTAACTGCCCATCTAGCTAGTGCAAAGAGGCTAAATTCAGTGGTCATTTTTCTAGGCTTGGCGGTTCTAGTCTAGGGCTGCCCTGAAATAACCCACCAACGGGCACAGGATAAGCAACAGTGGTCAGGAAAAGCAACGGGTGGAGCAGGACACAGGGGCACTACAAACAACAAGGAGAAACGCTAAATGGACACTTATGAGATTGTCATATTGGTTCTTACCGTGGTCTTAATCTTGGTCGGAGGATACGCCAGACGAGTAGTCAAAGAATTAAAAGATTTAGTAGATGTTACTTCGCTGGCAATCCAAGACAACAAGATAACCAGGCACGAACTCAAGGATATATTAAAGGAGGGCGCCGACGTTAAGACAGCTTTTATTGAGATTGCTAGCTTGTTTAGCAAGAAGCCCAGTTAAGCCAGAGCCTATCCTGCCCACTAGCACAGTTCATATCAATATGACTGACTTGGGTAGGTTGCTACATCAAGTTGCGCCGAATGCAGATATTTTCCTGTCTGACAGAGACTACCTGCTATGCAACTATGAGGATATAAGGAAGTTCCTTGAGCAGGACAAGACTAACAAGATGGGCTATCTGCCCGAAGAACGAGATTGCGACGACCACTCATACCGCCTCATGGGGCAGCTATCTATTCCAGGATGGTCTGCCCTTTCTTTTGGTATCCTTTGGACTTTTTCCCATGCCCTAAACTGTTTCGTCACTGAGAACGGGGGATTTCGCTTGGTAGAGCCACAGACAGACCAGATTCGTTCTCTCAAACCAGATGAGGGAAATGATATTCGATTCATAACGATGTAATGAAATATAGGAAGTAGTTAATGGCAACAGAAGCACCAAAGAGACCTGGTCGTCCAGCAGGAGCAAAGGACAAGCATCCGAGAAATAACAAGATAACTGAACTTATGTCCAGCGAGCAGATAAGGAACGCCAAGCACAAGATAATCGAACTGTTTGATGCCCGCAAGGTAGATAACTTGTCCCAAGCGGCTGACATAATGAACTTGTCCAAAATGAGGCTATATAGCTGGAAATACCGTGACCCAGACTGGGCTAAAATGCTTGCCCAAGCAGAACAATTAGTCGCTGATGAACTGGAGGCAAAGCTTAACTTTGTTAAGAATGTCCCTGAGTGCACAGCGATTATTTTTAGGTTGAAGAAAATCCGACCCGAATACCGAGATACTTGGAAGTTTGGTATAATAGACAGCAAGGTGATAGAGCACCTTGAGAAACTACAAGAACTGGCTAAGCAGGAACCTAAGAAGGAACCTGCCGAGAATAAATAAATCGGAAGGAGGTAATGACTAAATGATTTATTCAGTATCAGACAGAGAAACCATATCAGATGTAAGCACAGCAGGCGGAGTGGGATTTACTGCCGCCAAGCTTGCCCCAACTACAGGGACAATTTACTATGCAGTTGTCCAAGCTGTCAGTGGTAATGTTCGATTTACTATTGATGGTACAGCACCAGTGGCAGCAACTACGGGGATGAGACTTTTGCAAGATGATAGTGTTGAAGTATGGGGTACTACTGCCCTAGCGGCTTTCCTAGCTATTGATGATGGCGGAACCGCTAAGCTTGAGGTAGTCTACATGGGGGTGGGACTGTAATGTTGAAGAATTGGAGAAAACGAACTCCTGTAGATGATACCGTTCAAAACGGCGAAACTAACAGAGCTGCATCAAGTAATTGGGCATTTGACCACAACGCAGCAGAAACAGGTGTGCATGGAGCAGGCGCCAATGATTTACTTAATACTGGAGATGTAGATGATACTCCTATAGATGGAGCTACCACAGTTCCACCTAGTTCTAACTGGGCATTTGACCATGCCGCTGACGTTGACAAACACCATTACTTCATGGGGATGATTTACAAGACAGGGGAGTATATTGCGCCACACCCTTATTCCTTTACTCCTGGAGCTGTAGCTGTTGTGGCAGGCCATTTCTACGCATCTGAGTTTCACGTCACAAGGGCAATCACTATTGATAGATTAGCCGTCCATGTAACTACTGGTGATGCTGGGAAGTATGTTAGACTTGGCATCTATAATGATAACGGAGCTGGGTATCCTGGCACTTTAGTAAGTGATGCTGGTACAGCTTTAGTAACGAGCACTGGAGTTCAAGCGGTTACACCAGCTAGTGATATAGTTCTAGCTATGGGATTGTACTGGCTGGTGGTTGTGTCGGACGGGACACCCTCACTCTATTATCATGCTGGCGGGTATGGCTGTGTGGTAGGTATCAGGGCGACTGATGTCCTATCAATAGAAGGTGGCTATGACTTAGACTCTACTTACGCTGCCTTACCAGACCCATATACAGCAGGTGCGTCAATAGGGGCTAGGGGTGGCTTTGTCTATCCCAGAGTAAAATCACTTGATTAAGGAGGGAAAATATGGCTTTACCACAAACATTACAATCTAACGAAAGGGGGGTATCTGTTTATCAGGATGGTGTGTTCTTAGGTTATGAGAATATGACTGTTTTATCCGATGAGCAATTGGCCGAAGAAGCCGAACAGAAAGCTATGGAGAAGGCTGAAGACCTCATAGATAGTATTTCTAATCTAGCTGGTGCAAAGGTATTTCTCAAGAGATTAGTTAAAAGACTGATAAAGAATGGCTCTCTACCATAATGAATAAAGATAGATAGGAAGTGGGTAAGGGCAAAGTTATTTAAAAATGATACCTAATGAAGACCAATTAAAGTACATATTCGACCAGCTTGGTTATGTACCTACATCTGAGCAATGGGCAATACACCTAGACGGGCATCGTATAAGAATAGTTGCAGGTGGAGAAAGAGCTGGCAAAAGCAGATTGTCCTCAATGGACTTGATTGCCCGTATGTTTGGCGCTGATTTGCTGTGGCTGGTTGCGCAGGACTATGAACGCACTAGGGCGGAGTTCAATTATATAATTGAAGCCCTTGTGAAGTTAAAGATTGGGTTCACAGCATCAAAGCAGATTGACCCTGGCGAGATTAACACCGAGATAGGGACTAGAATCATAACGAAATCTGCGAAAGACCCACGCAAACTCGCTATGGAAGCTCCGAATGGGATTTTAGGCTGTGAAGGAAGCCAACTAGACTATGAGACCTTTCTAAGACTGCGAGGCAGATTAGCTGAGAAGCGGGGTTGGATGTTACTAAGTGGAACCTTCGAGTCAAGTCTTGGGTGGTACGTAGATTTATTTATGAAAGGGCAAACCCCAGACGACGAATTGAAGTCGTTTAGCCTGCCCACTTGGACGAACCTTGCTATATTCCCTGGTGGTAGGACAGACCCCGAAATTCTGAACCTCGAAGCACAGTTCTCGAAAGAGTGGTTTGATGAGAGATTTGGTGGCAAACCAACTCCGCCGAGAGGATTGGTCTTTCCAGAATTCCACATGGACATTCATGTTACCGATGAGGATATTACCAAGTTCGACCCTGGCAAGGAGGTTTACCTTTGGATTGATGCAGGTTATGCTACAGCTTATGCTGTTCTGGTTGCCCAGAAGAGAGACGACGAAACTGTAGCAATCATAGATGAGGTTTATGAACGTGGTTTTGTCACCGAGGACATCATAACCATTTGTAAGAAGAAACCCTGGTGGAATCAAGTTATCGGTGGAGCTATAGATGTGGCGGCAAAACAGCATCAGGCCATGTCTTCGCCAGTTGAGGAATGGCTGAAGAAAGGTGGATTACGTTTACGTTCAAAGAAGATAAGAATACAAGATAGTACCGAAAAGGTGAAGACTGCCCTAAAGGTAAACCCATTGACTAACAGACCTGGTATATATATACACCCCAAATGCAGAGGCTTAATTTCGGAAATGGGTGGTTGCCAAAATCCCCTAGATGGGACTACAAAGTTATACAAGTGGCATCAAGATAGGGAAGGGAACATAATTGGTGAAATTCCTGAGGACAGGAATAACCATGCATGTAAAGCACTTGCTTATGGACTTATTGACATGTTTGGATTTGCCCCCAGGTCTCTTGGGATAATAACAAGGACAATCGGGGCAAAGCAAAGGTATAAGTAAAGGAGATTTTATGAACCAAATGAGCTGGTCAGACATGAAAAGACTCAAAGCGTCGGAGGCACTGGAGCTAGTGCCCTTTGATGTTACATCTGATGGACAACGTCTATTCACAGTATGTAACGAAGAGGATGTGATAGTTGTCAAAGACCTCCACATTCGTGTTAGAAATGCCCTTAGGGCGCAAGAAAAGAAAGCCAGAGCAGGTATGCCCAGAGAAATCAAAATTGTGGTTCCAAACCAAGAAAGCTAACGGGAGCATTACATGAAGGATATTCAGGAAATAAAAACCGCCGTAAACAAGTTTCGGCAAGATGCTGTTTGGCTGAAGCTACGTAAACGCTGGGAAAATGACTTCGACTTAATCCGCCTGAAGCCTTACGAGGCAGGCGAGGGTTACTATTCATATACATCGAATGAACCCCGCAACTTAATAAATAAAGCGCAAGCCATGCTTTCAGATGCCAAGGTTAGCATTAGAGTGCCCGAAGAGACTCTAACCAAGGAAGAGCTTGAGACAGCCAACAACATCGAGCGTTTTGATTACGGCGCTATCAATATAAACAATGACCTTAATATGAAGATTGATATGCCCTCAATTCAAGACCAGATGTCTTGGTATGCTACCGCAAGAGGTGCTGTTGTTACTAGACCATACGTCAGGAAGATGAAAGATGGAAGCACCTTCCCAGAAATACGTGTTTGGGATATATACAATGTCGCTTTTGCAATGGGCAAGAAAGGCGTGCAATGGGCTGCCTACACTCGGACAGCTAGTAAAGAAGAAATTAAGTCAGAGTATGGCATAGATATAGACAAGAAAGAAGGCACAATTACTGACTTCTGGGATGAGGAAAATAACGGCGTTATCGTGGAAAATGAGTGGGGCAAGAAACTTGAAAAGCACGGTCTAGACTACTGCCCCGTTTTCATCATACGGGCAGGAGCACAACCCCCAATTTCGCAGAATTCTTATACTTATTCTAACATACATGTTGGCGAGTCAATACTAGCTTCAATTCGTGATATAATGCCAATGCTCAATAAGACAATGTCGGACTACCTGACTATCACCCGCCGAGGTGTAAAACCTCCTATGGGCATTTGGTCGTCTGGTGGGCAAAAAGGTTTCGATGAGGATATATGGCAAGTACAAGACGGCAAACTTCTTCAATTTGATTTAGATGATAAAATCGCTCCCCTGATTGAGCCGACTATGCCTGAAAATGCAAGGGACATGGTTAACTTCATCATGGGCGAGATTCAGCGGGGCGGGATTTCCCATGTTGCCCAAGGTGAATTAGGATTCAGGTTGTCTGGTTTTGCTATTAACCAGCTTCAAGCTGCCCTAGCTACTGTTATCGTGCCCTTTGCCAAGTGCCTTGAACAGGCGTTTACTGTGACTCTGTTGTCGCTTCAGGAACAATACGCAAAAGGTTCTTGGAAACCTGTTGAGGTTCGTGGTAGAACCAGCAGGAACCAGCCATTTGGTGTTCCAAAAGCGATGAAGATAAAACCAAAAGATATTAAAGCAGACTGGCGACCAGAAGTTATGCTTACACCTGTGTATCCGAAGGATGATGCACAGCGATACCAACTTGCAAGACTAGCAGTTGAAGGTGACAGACCCCTGCTTTCAGTAAAGACGGCAAGGGAAGAGTTGATAGGGGTTGAGGACACTCTGCTTGAGGGTGAGAGACTTGCAGCTGAGTGGGCTGGAAGGTTACCAATTATACAGCTTTGGGAGGCGTTTAAGGCTGCCCTTGCAGATGGAGATGCTGAGAAGGCTAGAAACATAGTTGCTGAACTAGAAAGGCTCATGGGAGCAATGGGTGGTCAAGGAGGTGGCGGAGGTGGGCAGGGATTTAACCCAGGTGGTCTTGGAATGGCTAGTATGGGAATGCCAGGTTCGGGAGTTCCATCTGGGCAGACAGGACTGTCTTCTGATGTATTTCCACCAGAAATGGCGGGGGGACTTCCTGCGGGAGCCACAACTGAGGAGGCAGAAACCTAATGCCTTACAAAGACAGAGATAAAGCCAGACTTTGTGTCAGAAAAGCAATATGGAGGATAAAACAAGAGGTGCTGTTGCAATACTCCTGCAAGGAGTATCCAGTTTGTGCACATTGTGGGGAAACAGACATTAAAGTTCTTCAGATTGACCATATTAAGGGCAATGGGAAAGAAGAACGTAAGAAGTTCAAGGTAAGTGCAGGGCATAATTTTTACAAGCGCTTAAAGAAGGTTGGCTTCCCAGAGGGTTATCAAGTTCTTTGTGCTAACTGTAACCAGAGGAAAACCTATGATGAACGCAATCTATTTGCGGGAGTGCTAATATAAGATGACCAATGGTAATGTAGGATATAAGGTAATGCCCCGATTTGGCGATGTTGATATAACTGTAGCTGAATATAGACAGCTCTTTGTAGCGTGGATAAAGCGTCTGCGTGATGCGGGAGTATCTGAAGATGTCCTTAGTTTCTACAAGCAGACCGCAGAGACAAAAATCCGACAACTCCTTAAAGGGGTTGACTATGAGAAATTACCAATAATCCCAGGAACACAAGAATGGCATGGGATGATTTGGGATAGAAAATTAACTGCGAGACGCCCTGGGGATGTAAGTGCACTTGACTTTAGCCAGATTCCATATACATTCGGGCAACTCGGTCTTCAGGAAAGTGCTCTTTCCATACCATTCTACAGAGAAGTTGTGGCGCCGAAGGCTTACGAGGCTAGTGCTATCGCTCAAGCTCAGCAATATGGTTATGAGCCTGATAGTACCCAATGGAATACACAACTTAGAAAAGGCATAGATGCTTCTAATGCTTATATAAATCAGTCTATTGCCAATATAATAGCAGAACCATATACTTCAGAGCAAGCAGCACTAGAAGAACGTGGAAAGAGAGGAATAGTAACAGGGCAGACAGAAGAGGAAATAGCGGAGGCTCAAAGGAAAGCTGTTGGCTACGGCAATATTGCAGAGCAGGCATTTAGAAGCTGGGGAGAACAGGAAGCTGCCCAACGTGAGAAGACAGCTCAGCAATGGGCAGAGCAAATGCAATTCGCCTTTCCACAAGAGCAACCAGCTCCTTCTGCTGTTCCTGGGGTACAAAAGTTTTTAGAAGAAGACCGCCCAGCAGGGTTACAAGGATTTGTACAAGAGCAACTACCTAGTGTTCTTAGTAAGTTTGAACAAAGTATGGCAGGAGCCAGAAATGCTTGGTGGGCAGCTATAAACCAACCAACTCATCAACAGGCTTTGCAAGAAGCCCAGTTTGAAGTTGACCGCTGGAGCAAGGTAGTAGAAAATCGTTATAAAGCAGAACAGAAGGCTATGCCCAAGACAGGTGTAGGTGAAGAAGGAGCTTTTCCAGAAGCACGGACTGTTGGAACAATGTCTCCTGACGAATGGATGATGAATATTGCCCCAAGAAAACTTCAGGAATCTATGGATAAGTTGGGGCAGATTCAGCTATTATCCTCTGAGCAAGCTTCTACTGCTTACCCGACAACTGCATCGAAAGCTGCTATGGAAGACCCATTAGAAAAATATCTCAAAGAATATCCATTTCAGTCTGAATTTTTGCGTCTATCACCAAGCCAGCGTGGGTTTAATTATCAGCGTTATAGTCCAAGTGCAAGGTGGTTTACAGGTTAACATATGACAAACGGAAAACAAAAGAAATACGACCCAGATGCTGATTTTGGGACTAAACCAATAGAGCCTACTCCAAAGACTACTACAGAGGCTCCCAAACTGGCTGTAAAGCCAGCAGAGCCTACAGGAGAGTTTCCCCGTGCTCCTTTAGCTTGGACTCCACCTATTCCACCTTCTCCCATGCAATTAAATTATGTAGACTACCTTAAAAAGTGGAGACAAGAGAAGGCATCAGGACATCCTTGGTATGCAGAACATCCCAAAGAGCAACCATATACATACGAAAGGTGGCTTGAGAGTGACACAGCTAAAACTCTCCAGCAAAATTTAGATGTTGGGCGTGTTACCCCAGAAGAAGGTATACTTACGGACACACTTGATGCCATACTTGTAGCAGGTAACAGGGCATGGCACAGCTCCGCAGCAGGGATTGACGTTCATAGACTACGAGATTCTCTGCCCTCGTATAAGTTTGCCACAGCAAATCTAGCAAAAGGCAAAAAATACTGGCAACCAAGCGAAAAGCTGTGGCGACAAGCAGGAGGAAGAACGCTTGATTCTCCTGTATCATTTGCAAGTCCTGATGAATTTCTAAATCAATATAGGCAACAATTAGAACAACAACACACTTTGGGCAAAGTAACGGAACCTCTAGAAGAATGGGTATCTTCTTCAGGTGACTACTACTATGATACTATGTCTGGCAAGATGTCTGAGACTCGTCTTGAGGGGATGGCTACACAATCTAAAGACTTATCTGAGCAACTTCTTTCTAACATTAAAACACATGAATATGCCATGACGAACTACCTGGAAGAGCATCCTGAAATGCGTCCACCAAAGAGGTATGAGGAAAGTTTTTTACAGAATCCTAAGCTATTAACAGAACCTAAGTATTGGCTATATGAATTTGCTAGTGTCATTCCTTATGCTCTTCCCATGATTGGTGTAACTATTCTTACTGGTAGCCCTGTTGCAGGTGTAGGAGCTACCTTAGCAGGTACAACACCCCTTGGTAGTTATGAAATTTATAGAGCCATGCTTGACGAAGGAGCAACACCTGAGCAGGCAACACAACTAGCCTTGCCCCTAGGAATAGTATATGCAGCTATTGAAGGTCTTGGTAGTTTTCCTTTACTCAAGATGATAACGGGGGGTTTTTCCAGTACATTAACCCAGACCTTTGTCAAGACTGTTGGTAAGGATGTCTTCAAGAACTGGCTTATCAGAGGAGGTATAGGTTCCCTTGTTGCTTGGTCTTCTGAGATAGGAGAAGAAGGGCTACAGGAAATAGTTATTAATGCTGCCCGAAAGACTATAGATGATAATGTAAGCCTTATTGAGAATGTAGGTACGGTAACTGCTAAGGCTATGGTTGGTATGTTACCATTTGCTATTGGGGGTGGCGTAACAACAGCAAGTGAAGCTAGAACAATACAGGAAATAGAAAAAGAACTGGCTTTTAGAGCAGAGCAAGCTTTAGAGGAAGAACCCATGCAGGCTCCTAAAGTTACACCACC
>Ga0180007_10001718_pt1 | contig 28139 bp, 36 predicted proteins | sample MM_PC_MetaG_FD_121122 | JGI IMG/M metagenome (GOLD analysis project Ga0180007, IMG submission 121122) | Groundwater microbial communities from the Aspo Hard Rock Laboratory (HRL) deep subsurface site, Sweden - MM_PC_MetaG | ecosystem: Environmental > Aquatic > Deep subsurface > Groundwater... | reverse complement strand
AGATCAAAGATCAAAGATCAAAGATCAAAGATCAAAGATCAAAGATCAAAGATCAAAGATCAAAGATCAAAGATTATAGATCAAAGATTATAGATGCTAGATTATGGATTTTGAGGTTGGGGTTTGCGGGATTTTTACAGGTTGACTGTTGACCGCTTCCTAATCTACGCTACACTTATGTACACTATTTTTACCTACAGCAAGCGTTTCAGTGCGGCGCCAGGCCGGCACAAAAAAACTAACCTGCCTGAAAGGCACCATTATGCCTGAAGAAGATTTAAACCCAAAAGAAATAGATGCCCTTGTCAGAAAGGCGCAGGATGGGGATACCCGGGCTTTTTCACAGATTTATGACAAATATTTCACTCCGATTTATCGCTACATCTATTACAGGGCGAATAAAGCGGATGTTGATGATATTGTGGCGCAGGTTTTTATGAATGCTTGGGATAATTTGCACAAATACCAATCGGCTCAGGGAGCCAGCTTCGGGTCTTGGGTTTTCCGAATTGCTCATAATCTTGTCGTGGATCAGTACAGAAAGCACAGGGGTATTTCTGAGATTCCGACAGATCTAATTGATGATAGGGATGAGGTTGATCCGCGTCATCAGGCTCAACTTAAGCTTGACCAAGTTCAGCTCAAGTCGGCTTTGCAAAAACTCAAGGAATCGCATCGCCAGGTTATTGTCCTTAAATATATAAACGGCTTTTCCAATCAGGAAATTGCCGAAGTTCTCAAGAGGAAAGAGGGGAATGTTCGAATTTTGCAGTTCAGGGCTTTGAAGGAACTCAAAAAAGTGCTTAAGGAAGCGGGATATAAGCGGTAACAAAAACCGATTTATGCCGTTGTAAACATTGATAATATGAAAAATTTAAATTCTCAAAATTCAAATACGGTTGCAGACCTGATTTCTCTGCTCGAAAACCTGAATAAGCAGAAGCTCGAGATCATGGACGAGGGGAGTGCCAAGTCTAAGATTTGGGCTAAGATAGAGCCGCATGTACGCGTCACCAGTCAGGCGCAGCTTAATATTTTGGCGAATGAGGTTGCGGCTGTATCCGTTTTGGAGCCTTCTGCAATCAAGAAGGCGCAGATTCGAGAGGTCGTTATGGAATATATAGAGAGCGTTATGGCTCCTGCGAGATTTTTCTTTGGCAGGAGGTTTGTTGCCGCCGCGGCTTCGCTTACTGTTCTTTTCTTCGCGCTTGTGCCTAATTCCGGACTTTTCCCTGCAGTTTCCGCTGACAAGGTGACTCACATGAGTGTTGAGCAGGGTGAGGTTGAGGTTATGCGAGGTGGGTCGGTTTTTGCCGCGGAGGATGACATGGTGCTTCTGGAAGGTGATGTTTTGAAAGTTGCGGACGGGTCTTTGGCGCAGGTTTTCTTCATGGATGACAGTCGAATGGCTTTGGCGCCCGGGGCGGAAGTTTATTTAAAGAGATTATATGTTGGGAATAATGATTCCGATACTCAGGTTGAGATTGAGATTGATTCGGGTAAAGCTTGGGTTCAGGTGCTTAACTTGTTTTCCGATGAGGACTATTTTTCTGTTTGGGCCAATGGAGGAGAGTTCAAGATTGATAGGGCCGGTGATTTGAATGTTGAAGTTTCCGAGGATCATACTGCCATTCAGGTTATTAGCAATTTGATTTCTTTTAAAATTCCTTATGCCGGGTCCGAGAAGACCGGGATTTTGGGGGAAGGGACTCAGATGACTGTGAACGGCGAGCTTGTGATTGAAGGACTTCCCGAGATGACTGAAGATGTTTGGTGGAGTTACAATTTGGCTCAAAATCATAACCATATAAGTAAAGTTACGGATTATTATATTACCGAGTCGGCCAAGAAGGTCCGGTTCATGCCGGGGGATCCTCTTTGGAGGTTAAAGCAGTTTAAAGAGACTGTTACGGAGGTTGTGAGTTTTGACACCAAGGTTGAGAAGAGTCTCAAGGCAGCAGGTAGTCGTCTTGCCGAGGCGGAGCAGCTTGTGCAGGAAGGGGATGATGTTGCGGCTCACGAGAAGCTGAATGCTTATATCGAAATAGTTGAGGAGGTTGTTACCGCCAGTGGTACTTCTTTAGATGATATGGATGCCCTTACGGCGCATATTGGGGAGGTGACGAAGGCTCTTACCATGAAAGCTGCCGATAATGAGGGTCTTGCCGTTTTGCAGGATGCTGTTAATCAGGTGGATGAGAGTGCCTCAGGGGGTCAGGGCGATAAAAGCATTACCAGGGTTAATAACGCTTCGAATAAGCTTTCTATGGCACTTTCTTTTGTGAATGCCGGGTCTTATGATGTCGCTCTCGAATACCTGAGAGGATATAGCGATGAGCTTACGCAGGTTGTTAAAGATATTTCCGATGTTCCCGCCAATGATAGGGCCTTCGTTGTGAGTTCGATTTTGGATAGGAAGATTGAGAATTTACAGATTTTAAAAATTATTATCGAAAAACTTGAAAATGAAGGGCTCGATTCTTCGGAAGTGGATGAGATGAAGGGTCAGGTTCTTTTTGAAATGAATGCGCTTGTGGTTTCTCTTAAAGAAAGAGCGATTACGAAGCTTACCGACTTCTTATCGGAAGTTCAGTCTGATGAAAATATCCAGGTTCAGGTGTTGTCTAATTTGAAGAAAAGTGTTCCTCTTGATTTTGATTTGATGCAGAAAATTAATGATGTTGAGGAGGTTTATTTCGATGAAGGGGAGGTGGTTTTTCTAGTGAAGTAGGTGGTTAAGAACCAAGAAGCCAAGATACAAGAACCAAACAAGAACCAAACCCGCCGAAGGCGGAACAGAAATTCTTGGCGGTATCAATAAATAGTTTTTTTTTACAATTCTTTTGCCAAGATTTTATATAGTTTTTTCATAATTCTTTCGCCAAAGCTTGCTCTGGTTTTCTCTGGGACATCTTCAAGACGTTCTACTGGTGATTCTGTGATGGGTACCTCTTTTTGATCATGTGGTGTTGTGACGGTAAGGATTCTTCCCGTGTTTCCAATAGGCATGCTCATTGTATTGCCTCTTTCTGTGTTGCATCCGGAGAAATGAGTTCCGTCTACCATTGTCCCTGTAAAGAGAATTGCATTTGCGGGCGAACTAACACTTTCTTCGCTAGTAGGTGTTTCTGCCATAAGATTTATATTAAAAGATAGGTGTTTATTGTAGCTGTAAGCTGATTTTTGTCAAGAGTTTTGCTGCCAAAATTTCTGTTCTTTTTGGTTTCGCCATGGCGTACAATTCATTTTTATGCGAAATCCAGCGTTAAACACTACAATCCCATCCCAATTAACCCCAATATCAACCCAAATATCGCGACCATTGCTCCGATGGTCCAGAAGTGCATGACGACTTTGTATTCGGGCCAGCCGACGGCTTCGAAGTGGTGATGGATTGGAGCTATTTTGAAGACTTTTTTGCCGTTGCGGAGTTTTTTTGAGGTGAGCTGGATTATTACGGAAAGGGTCTCGATTACGAATATGAATGCTATGAAGGGGAGAATTAGCACTGTGTTGGTCATCATGGCGATTACTCCCATTGTGGCGCCGAGAGAGAGCGCGCCTGTGTCGCCCATGAAGAATCTGGCGGGTGGAATGTTGAACCAAAGAAATGCCGTTGTGGAGCCGCAGATTACTGCGCAGAAAGCGGATAGTATAAAAAGTCCTTTGACGTAGGCGAGGGCGCCGAGAGCGCCGAAAGTTATGATGATTAAGCCGCCTGCGAGGCCGTCCAGGCCGTCTGTGATGTTTACCGAGTTGGCGGAGGCGATGATGATGAAGATGAATAGAGGGATATACCAAAGTCCCATTTGGAAGTCGCCGATTCCGGGAATATGGATTTGATCGTAGCCGAGTTTGAAGTAGAAAAAGAGTCCTCCAAGCACTGCGAACAGGGTTAGCCAGAAGAGTTTGGGTTTGATGTTGATACCTTTGCTTTTGCCCCAGCCTTTGAGGTTGAAAACATCATCGACCGCTCCGAGCAAGGCTACTGAAATCAGTGTGAATATGGGAAGATAGGTTTCGTTTCTGTTCCAGAGGGAGTGTTCGAATACTCCGCAAAGTGAGAGCAGATGCGTGATTCCGATTACGATGAGGACTGTTCCCCAGATTAAGATCCCGCCCATTGTGGGGGTCCCGGATTTTTTGATGTGTAGTGCGGAAAAAAGTTTCGTTGCTCGTCCGTCCGGGGCTGTTTCGCGGATTTGTTTGCCGATTTTGTATTTGTGAAGTAGGGCAATGAAAGGTTTGGCTGCGAGAAGCGCGATTATGAAAGCCAGGCCGAATGAGCCGAAGATCAGGATGAGGTGGCGGACGGTGTCGGTGAGTGCGAATGGCATATGGCGGATGGCTAATGGCTAATGGCTAATGGCTAATGGCTTGTTGCGTATGGATTTTAGCTTAAAAGTATGGTTTTCGGTAGTTTTTGGTTGATTTTTTGGTTTGTTTGGCATATATTCCATCTCCTTTAATATTAAAAATCTGAATAAACTTAAAGAAACAGCAGTAGAACCTGATGTTGTTAATGAGATGCCGAGTGCGGAAGAAATTACAGATGTTGTTTATAAAAGCCTTGAAAATATTTGTTTTAGGCTTACTAAAGATGAGTCGGGACAGGTCCGTTTGTTGCCGCATGGTGTTGAGAAGTTTCAGCGTTGGAAGAATGTGAGTACTTCGGTTGGTGTTTCTGAGCAGATACATTTGCCTTTGAGGGGCGACACCCTTCCTGAGTTGGCTGATTTGATTACTGTGATTGAGGTTGAAGTTAAGGCGGATCTTTTCAAGAGGTTCGGAGTAGTTAAGAGGGATCGTTATGTAAATGAGGTTTATGCGAGGTTGATTGAAGAGATTGTTTCTGAATTAACTCGGCTTGATTGCAGTTATGAGTTTATGGATGGGCCGAATATTTATGCTTATGTTAGTGGAAGTTTCAGGTTTGATTTGAGGGAAATTGATATGTTTTTGGATTTTCTTGATGAATCTGGGGATGCGCGAGATGTGTTTGCTGTTTTAAAAGAACATTATGGAGAGTTTGTGCGATTGGAAGAGGCAAGATTCCCGTCTCTTGAAGTGGTTAATTATAGACAAAGAAACATGGATCCTCTTGTGAATAAATTAGAGAGAGATTGGGACGGTTTCCGCTTTCGGCAGTATGTGGATCGAGGAGAAATTGTTTGCGAAAGATCGGGTGAGAGGTTTGAGCTTGAGGATTTTGGTGATTGGAAAATTCGTATTACTGCACCTGATGGGGCTAAGTATCAGGTTGAAGGTTATGGGCTTTTTGGTGCGATGCTTGAGATGAGTCGTGCGGATCATTTGTTTGAAGATATGAGAAAAAATATCTCCGAAGTTTTTTCTCAATTGGTTGAAAGTAATCCCGATATCAAGAGGCTCTCTTAATTACCACTCATACGAGTTGTAAATCCAGTCCAGCATGAGTTTGGTTTCGCCGAATCTGTCATGGGAGCCGAGGATGACTGTGAGGATTTCGTGTCCGGCATGATTTTCCGCAACTGTTATTAAGCATTCTCCTGCTAAGGGGGTTTTGCCGGTTTTGAGGCCTTTTACGTTGAGGTAGGAGCCGAGGAGTTGGTTTGTTGAGGTGAGGTCGTGGGTCGGGTAGCCGAAAGCTCCTGTTATCGTGGCTTCCGGGAGGCTGGTGATTTCGCGTATGAATTCGTCTTTGAGGAGGTACATTGAGAGGTTTGCGAGGTCTTTGGTTGTTGAGTAGCCTTCATCATCCAGTCCAGATGCGCTTGTGAAGTTGGTGTTCGTTAGTCCCAGTTGGCGGGCTTTTTGGTTCATTTTTTTGATAAAATTTTCTTCGCTTCCGGAGTTGAATTCCGCGAGGGCGACTGCGCAGTCGTTCCCGGATTGGATCAGCAGTCCGTAAAGCAGGGATTCGACTGTGATCTGTTCGCCTGTGCCGAGCCAGATTTGTGAGCCGGGGGTGTTTGCGGCTTTAGAGCTAACGGTGACAACTGAGTCTAACTCTTCTTCTTCCAGAATTATGTAGGCTGTCATCAGTTTGGTGAGGCTGGCGATTGGGAGTTTTTCGTGCTGGTTTAAAGTGTAAAGCGGTGTGTTGGATGTTAGGTCGAGGGCGTATCCGGATTCGGCGTAGATTATCGGTTCGATTTTGCCGATTTTTAAGGTTGGAATTGAGTTTATATCAATGAGTTCGCTTACTTCAAAAGGCTCTTGCTGCGCGAGTATGGGCGGCTGTTCTATCTCGGCGAGAGAGTTGGTTTGGAGGAGGGAGGTTATCAGTAGTGAGAGGAGGGCTCGGAGCATGTTAGTGACGAGTAATGAGTACCAAGTACCCAGTGGGTGGTGTTTCCGCTTCGCGGAAACGGCTTATTTGTAGTTTAGGGCGAGGGGATCGCTTCGCTTCCTCTCGCTGGTGGTGTTTCCGCTTCGCGGAAACGGCTTGATTTGTAGTTTAGGGCGAGGGGATCGCTTCGCTTCCTCTCGCTGGTGGTGTTTCCGCTTCGCGGAAACGGCTTGATTTGTAGTGGTAGTTTAGCGGAAAAGCAGGGGTTTGTTTTTTTGTTGGGCTTGACGGGTTGGCGGATTGGGTGTATAAGATGATCTTAAATTTTTAATCAAAAAAACATGTCTAATACGCCTGATGAGAACAATTCTCCTGTCGAGGATTCCAAAAGAGAAGTTCTTGAGAATCAATGTATGGATTGTATGGGGACTGCTGCTGATGAGACTTTGGCGAAGGTTTTGAGTTATTTTCCTGAAACTGCACAATTGTTTATTAAGACTCAGGAGTATGCTACAAGCGTGACGGGAAAAAAGGGTTTGCAGTATGTAGTGCAACTTAAGGTTGGGGATAAGTATTTAGCAGGGGGTACGTGCAGAGTTCCTGGCTCAGAATATTTGGGGATTTCTGGTTATTCTGGTCAAAATTTAATGCAGAAAATTAAGGTGATTCGTGTTTTGAGAGGTGAATACGAATTAGGTTTATCTGCTGATGAGGTTTATGGGATTTTGGATGCAAATGATGCCGATGATAGTGATAAGGAGTATGTGCTGATTGTCAAAAAAATGCTGGAAGTTATGGGGGTTACGGATGAGGAATTAACTTTATTGAGAGAGTTCTATGATGCACATAGAAGAAGCGAGAGAATGCATCGTCAGGCAACTGATCTTGAAGATCAAGCAAAAAAACTTAGAGAGCAGGCTATAGCTATTGTGCGTGAAATAGAGACAGATAGAATAGGGGGGATATATCGAGCTCGAAAATCAACCGAAGCTTAGTATCTCTTTGTCAGTCAAATGTCTGTACTGCCCTTTTTTCAGATCACCGAGTTCTATCGGACCGACTCGGAGGCGTTTTAAGTATACCACGTGATGCCCGAGGAGCCTGAAGACCTCGCGGATTTGGCGTTTGCGGCCTTCGGAGAGAGTTAGGATGAAGGAATGAGGGTTTAGGATAGAGTAGGACATTGGATTCAGGGTGTAGCTATCGAGTTGTAATGTTCCGGAGGTGAGTTTTTCGAGGGTTTCTTGGGTTGGTTCGCCTTTGACTTTTACGATGTAGTCTTTTGTTGATTCGTTGCTTGGATGTGTGATTTTTTGGATAAAATCTCCATCTGTTGACAGTATGAGCAGTCCTCTTGAATCTGCGTCCAGTCTGCCGGCGGGTTTTACCGATTTTAACTCTTCGGGGAGGAGATCTATGACGGTTCTTCTTCCGTGGGTATCTTGTGTTGTTGAAAGGTAGCCATCCGGTTTGTACAGGGCGAGGTAGATGTGTGTTTTTGGTTTTAAAATATTGCCGTTTATTGAAATCTCGTCTTGCTGCGAGGCTGATTGTCCGATTTCGGCTTTTTCGCCATTAACAAATACTTGTCCTTCTCGGATAAGGTCTTCTGCTTTTCTTCTGGAATAATTACTCCTCGCTGCTATCAGCTTCTGCAGTCTCTCCTTCTTCTGCTGCTTCTTCTGTTTCGGCAGGTGGGATGTATTGCCAGTAGTAGAATCTGGTTTCATTGTTTTCTTCATAATATGGGATGAAATCTTTTCCTAATTCAATGAGAAGCTGAGCTTCGGTAGGCCAGTTTTCCGGGAGGTAGTCTTCCGGAATTATTTCTGAGACTTCGGCTTCGGGGATAAGTTCCAGAAGTAGATCTAAGGTCTTCGATTCTTCTCCTGAGAGGTTAAAAATAGTTGTTTCTTCAAGTCCGAGTCTTGCGGCGTTCCCATATCTGGCGGTGTATAGGCCGTATCTGTTTAAGTAGTTTTTTGTGTCTGTTGCGAGGCCTTCATATCCCGAGCTGTTTACGACTTGGAGAGGGATGTTTTCTTTAAAAAGTCCCGGCGTGTGCAAGAAAAGCTCTGCGAAATGTTGGATCTCGGAGTAGTCGTATGAGCTTGGAACGAGTACGAAAGCTCCTCCGTAAAGTTCACGGTCCGGGGTGTATAAGAATCCTCCGGTTGCATAAGGGTCGTCGCTGAATACTTGCGACAGAATTGAGTCTTGCGAGAAGTCGTCCGCCATTTTCCCGAGCCTGGCTATTTCTGTAAATGTTAGGTTTGTTACGAAGTTAGAGGAGAACGCTTCGTAAAGGTTTTTGAGTTTTCCCGGGCTGGCGAGGACTCCGAGTGAGAAAGCTTTGTCCTTGAGGGCCGCGATGATTTGTTGTTGCCTTAAAGCTCTGTCGAAGTCGGAAGTTGTTTTGCGGCTGCGTGCGAATTTGAGGGCATCTTCGCCGTCAAAATGGTTTTCTCCCGCATCAAGATAGAATGTTTGGTATTGGCCTGTTTCTTCGATCGGATAGTACGGATCGTAAAAATTTTCATCCAAATATACATCGATTCCTCCGAGAGCATCTACGATATCAATGAATCCGTTGAAGTCTACGAGCGCGTAATAATGGATTTCTATGTCGAGGAGTTCCGCTATTTTTTCTTTCAACGCGCTAAGGGCGATGTCCCGGGCTTCTTCTTCGCTCCTACCCTGATTTTCGTGGTACATTTTGGTCAATTCATAGAAGCGATTGATTCTCCAATTACCTATCAGCTCATCTTCGATATAAAAATCTCTCGGTATGGAAAGCATCGGAACGAGATTGTTCTCTTTGTCGAGTGATGCGACCATTATTGTATCTGTAAGTTCCGCTCCGTCGTGGCTGCCACCTCCCATCCCGAGTAAGAGAAAGTTTGTGTGGCCTTCTTCATCTGTTGCGAGTGAGCTGCTGATGACGGAGAGGATGATGTTTTTTACTGAAATGGAGTTTTCTGTCATGTCGAGGATTTTGGCTGCTGCGATGCACATCCCCCAGATGAATACGGCTATTATTATGAATGCTATCAGGTTGGCTTTTATGAATGCAAAAGCTCCTTTTTTGGCTTTTTCCAGGTTGTCGTGTGTTTTTATTACTCTGTCGGAGCGGATTTTTTTTGTTTGGAAATCCATGTGTTAGTGAGGAGTAATGAGTACCAAGTGCCCAGTGATTGGTGTTTCGCTGGCGCGAAACAACTTTTTGTAGTGAGGGCGCGAGAATCGCTTCGCTTTCTTGCGCTGTGGTGTTTTGCTGCGCAAAACGTCTTTTTTTATTTGAGCGGTTCCCGCTCTGTCGCCGCGTATATTAGTACTTTAAGTTGTAGATTACAACTTGCAGTTTTTTTGGGTTTGCGTTGATATTTTCTATACACAATTTGACTTCTTGTCGATTTCCCTGATATAAACCTCGTCTTATTTGTTAAAAAACTATTATGGATAGATTGAGACAGGTTTTAGGGGTTTTGATGGCGGGGGTTATGGGTTTGGCGGCTGGATGTAGCGATCCTTGTGATGAGGTTGAATGTTTTTATCAGGAAGAAACAACTGGTGCTTGCGATCTTGTGATTCTGGATTGTATGGAGGCAGGGGATTGTAGTGAGGTTGCGGAGCTTGGATGTGTTAGTCAGGAATTTGCGGATGCGGTTGAAAGGTGCGTTCGATCTGATTAGTTTGACTTTTTGGCTTACAGATGGTATTTTATGCTCTCTAAAAATATTTATCATGGGAGTTGATTCATCGAGAAATATAGGCAAGGTTGTTGTGGTCGGTGCTGTTTTGGCTCTTTTCGAAGGGTGTGATCCTAATTTTGTTCTCCCGGGTTCAGGGCAGCCTGAAGTTGATATTGATGATTTTTCTGAAGATGTTGCTCATATTGTTCAGGAGATTGCGGATGGATGTGATGCTGTTCTTGAAAACCCTTCTAATTTTTGGGTGATAGAAGATGTTGATATTGATACGGGGGAGGTATGGAGAGAGTCTACCCATGTTTTAGGGATGAAAGGTGATGATCAGGTTGATTGTGAGTGTTGGAAGAGTCTTGATGATGAGGTGCGTTTTCCTGTAATTTCCGTTAATGGCGATGAGGTTGAGTTTGACGAGAATGATCCCGTTTCCCCAACTTCGGGATGTGCTTTTTGGCTTGACCCTAATATTGATAGCGATAGCACTCATAAAACTGCTCTTATGGAAATGGATGAGTTGGGAGGGAAAGCTTGGATTGAAGAGGAGGTTGCAGATGATGAGTTTGATAGGGTTGAAGCTGTTTTGGATCAGGATGACTTAGGGTTGGGCAATGATTTTGTCAGTTATTATATGGATAGATTGGAAGATATCTCTTACGGGTCTCCTTATACTTACGAGGAGGAGCATTTGTGGGGGTCTTTGTAGGATGTAGGGGATAGGGTGTAGGGAGGCGGCGGAGCTTGGTTGTGTCAGTGAGGAGTTTGCGGATGCGGTTGAGGCTTGTGCGATTTTGTAATGTTTTTTCGGATTGGCAAGCTTTGGTTGTTGATGTTTTTGGGGAAGTTTGTATGATTTAATAAATGAAAATTATGAACGTAAACAAACCAAAATTATCACCTGCTATCGCATTTGCTGTTGCTGCGTTGGCGGTTTCCGGGCTTGATTGTAATGGTGATGAGGTTCCTGAGGTGGAACAGAGTGCTGATGATATAACCGCAGATAGTCATTCGAAGGTTCAGTCTGCTTTAACAGATCTTCCGGTTGCTCTTCCTGACCCTCAGCCTCTTGATGGGAAAGAATTTCCCATTCATGAAAGAGGTGATGTTGTTGGGGTCCTTGATGATGGAACACGATTGGAGTTGGTGAAAAAAGGAGAGGTTTCTATTATTCGTGCCTTTTTGGATAATAGAAGGGCGAAATTCGAAAATTTATCTGATGAGCAGTGGGGCATGGTTTATGCTGCAACATCTTTCAAAGGTCTTCAGAGGCTAACAGAGATTTTTATTGAACAAGGCATGGAAGATATTCGTAATGGAGATTCAGATGGTGATTACATAAGTGTTTTGATTGAAGGTCAAATAGATGAGTGTCCTGAATTTAGGTATAGGCGAAGTATGATGGTTGTTCCTGAGCTTCTTAGTGTTAAAGGATCTGAATGTGTTTGGGATGAATGGGATCCTCAGTGCGCTAGTGTTGTAGGTAAAAGTTTCGCGGCTTCTACGCTTGTTAAATGGGACGCTTTTTTGGATCCTGCAACGGGAGATTTTTCTGAATATCCAGTTGTTTTTAGTCCAGCGGGAGTAAAGTTTGCTACCCCAATACCTAAAGAATGGATTGCTACTCAAGCATCTTGTCCTGATCCTAATGGTGTTGTTTCGCAGTGGACGATAGTTGATGGAGAAATAGTGCCTGTTCTTAGTGAATAAGGTTTTGCGCAGATATTGTGTTTTTGCTTGCGCAAAAACACTTTTGTAGTTTGAGCCTCGTTATACTCGGCTCTTTTGTGCGCAAGCAGAATTTTATTCTGTTGCGCATATTTAATCTGGATTTAATGTCGTTGTGTTAGCATCAGGAGTATGTTTAATAAATTTACTTCTTTTCAGCTCGCGATTTTTGGGTTTTTGCTCGGGATTTTTGTTGCGGAGGACTTCTTTTTGGGGGCGCAAGGGGCGCAGTGGCTTGTTTTGGCTGCCGGGATTCTTTTTTGGGCGGCTATCAATTATAAGCTCAAGGTTATTTGGCTTTTTGCCGGGGTTGTTTTCGGGTGTTTTCGGTTTCTTGTTTCGATTCCGGACCTTGAAGATCCTTCTCAAATAGCTTTTTATAACGGCTCGGAATTTTCACTTGAAGGTGTGATTGTTCAGGAGGTTGATAGGAGGAGTGATTGCCAGAATGTTGCTTTAGAGATTGATGGTTTTGAAAGCAAGGTTCTTGTTAAATTGGGGCGGTATCCCGAGTATCAATATGGCGATAGAATTCGGGTTTACGGGGAGCTTCAGGCGCCGCATGAGTTTGAGGATTTTTCTTATAAAAACTATCTGTCGAGGTATGGGATTTATAGCGTGATGTATTATCCGTGGGTTAGCGAGGAGTCTCAAGTGTCAAGTACCAAGTGGGGGTTTTGGAGTTTAATGTTTGATTTTAAGGGAAAGTTTGAGCAGATTTTGAATGAAATTTTCCCCGAGCCTTCTTCGAGTCTGGCGGCGGGGATTTTGCTCGGGTCGCGAAGGGGGATTCCGGCGGAGGTTCAGGAGTATTTTCGGATTACGGGGCTTTCGCATATTGTGGCGATTTCCGGGTACAATATTACGATTGTGATCGCTTTTGTTGGGGCTTTGCTTGCGTGGTTGCCGAAGCGTAAGCAGATTGTTTTTGCGAGTATTTTCGTGGTGCTTTTTACTTTGTTTGTTGGGGCTTCGGCGGCGGTTATTCGGGCTTCGATTATGGGTTTGATTGCGCTTTTTGCGGTTTGGTTCGGGCGCAGGAGTTTCGTTGATCGGTCGATGCTTTTGGCGGCTTTTTTGATGAATTTGTGGAATCCGAAAATCCTTGTTTGGGATGTTGGGTTTCAGCTGTCTTTTATGGCGACGCTTGGGCTGATTTATGTTTCTCCTCTTTTGGAAAAATTTGTTGAGCGAAGGTTGCCGTTTGTTTGGAAAGCTATTCCCGAGAGTTTTTGTATTCGAGAGTCGATTTTTTTGACTTGTTCGGCGCAGGTGACGGCTTTGCCGATTATTCTTCTGAATTTTGAGCAGCTTTCTTTGATTTCTCCTTTTGCGAATATGATGGTTGCTGTTTTGATTCCGTGGGCGATGCTGATTTCTTTTGTGGCGGTAGGTTTATATTGGATTGGGTTTCTGGGGCTTGGGCTGCTTATTGGTTATGTTGGGTGGTTTTTTCTTGAGGCGATTGTTTATATTGCGGAAAAATGCTCCGCTATCCCTTTTGCTTCTGTTGGGATTGGGTGGATTGAGGTTTGGATGGCCGGGCTCTATTTTTTGCTGCTTTGGAGGTTTTTAGATCAAAAATCTAAAATCTAAAATCAAAAATCAAAAATCTAAAATCAAAAATCTAAAATCTAAAATCAAGGAGATCGATTAACTTTTATCTATATTTCATAAATTCGAATCGGACAATAATTCTTTTCTCTAATTTTCGGTTCCTCATGAATCAGCTTCAGGTCGGGAATTTTGAAGGCGTATGAGACGATTTTTGTGCCTTTTTTGAGTTTTTTGAGCTCTTTTTGGAAGCGCTTGAGCGTTTCCGGCATCAGGTAGCATACTATTATATCTGCGTCTGAGATGTTTTGGGTGTAAAAGTTTCTGAGTTTTATTTTTGCTTTTGATCTCCAAAATGGTTGGCAGAATTTGGCCCAGGCGTAAACGAGAGGGGAGAGTTCGAATCCTACCGCGTTTGCCCCGTATTTTTTTGATGCGAGATGGACGAGTCTGCCGTCTCCGCATCCGAGGTCGTAGATTTTTTGTCCTTTCTTTATATCTGCCAACTCAAGCATCTTGCGGACTCTTGGCATTGGAGTCGGTACAAAAGGTGCTCCCCAAAGAAGTGCGTAAATCGTGGGGATTCCGATCAGTATGACTATTGCGATTTCGATAAGTAGAATTTTTATTTCCATACGGATAGAATACTTGCATGGTTCTTTAATCGCAATTTTATTTGAGTTTTTTTGTTGAAAGGAGTAGGCTTTCCGATAGTTTTAAAAATAAAAATATAACCAAAACAAAAATGTTATTTCACAAAGCAAAGAAGTTGGATCTGCAGCACATTGCGCTTATCGGTCTGACTTGCGGGGCTCTTTCTCTTCTTGTTATTGCCGCGATGGTGGTTCTGCCTACTTTTCTATGGAATTTCACTATGGGCAACAGTCTTTTCTTTCTGGATTCATGGCTTGTGATGACAATCTTCGTTCTGTCGATTGCCGCTCAGGTTCTTGTGCTTATCGGGCCTCCGATTTACTACACGGTTAAGATGAAGAAAATCGATTACGGGATGAGGATTTTATTTTCATCGCTTATTTCGATGATGGTACTTCTTCTCCTTGTTGTTCTTGTTTCATGGATAGGATGGGGTGAGCCGTATGTTATGTAGGGAGTAGTTGTAGTGAGTGGTGTTTCTGCTTTGCAGAAACGGCTTTTGTGGTTTTTTGGCTGGGTCGTTGCGTGTATAAAAAAAGCCCCCGCTTGCGGGGGCTTTCCAAGTCTTTCTTTCACAGGTCGATTATGCGTCTTTCTTTAGCATTGGAAGACCTGTTCTCTTGTTCTCGACAACTTTGTAGCCGTCAGGCATTGCTTCGAGCTCATCTTTCCCTTTTTCTTCGCGAGCAAAGTAGTAAATCTGTTGCTTGCGACCTCCTCTTAGGGTAACCATTTTACCATGAAGGTAATAGGTTTGTCCCTTGCTGTTGGTTACACTGTAAGCCATAGCTTTTGGGGTTAGTGGTAAATAATCTGTCAGAAGTATATAGTTACAGGTTTGAATTAGTAAAGATAGTTTCTCTTTACGAATCGAGAGAATATTTTGTAACAGGTTCATCCGAATTTTGGGGTTGTTATGGGGGCGATCTTTAAATTACAATTAAGTCTAGTCGCAATTTTTAATCAAAAAAAATATAGATGATAGTTGGATTAACAGGTTACATGGGTAGCGGTAAGGGGGAAATTGCCAAGATCTTGCAGGCTAAAGGTTACAGGTATATCAGCCTTTCGGATATGGTCAGAGAAGAGGCTTCTCGAAGCGGTCTCGATCATACCAGAGAAAACTTGCAAAACACTGGGAATATGTTGCGGCAACAGTTCGGTGCCGGGGTTTTGGGGGCTAGGGTTAGAGAGGTTATTGAGCGAGAACAGGGGACTGATTGGGTGATTGATGGGATTAGGAATCCGGCTGAGGTTGTCGAGCTTAGGAAGTTTTCGAAATTTCAAATTGTGGGGGTGACTGCGAATGATGATCTTTTGATCTCAAGAATTCTTGATAGAAGGAGGGAAGGTCTAGAGATGACTCGTGATGATGTTCAGGCTCGTCTTAATAAAGAAAAGGGTGAAGGGGAGCCGGCTGATGGGCAGCAAGTTAAGAAGTGTCTTGATGATGTTGATTTTTTGATCCTGAATGAAGGGTCGCTTGAGGATCTTGAGCGTAAGTTTGAACATTTTATGCGGCTTGAAAAGGGGGAGGATAGGCCGACTTTTGATGAAATTTTTATGGAGATTGCGTATACATGGGCCAAAAGGGCGACTTGTCTGCGTCGGCAGGTTGGTGCTGTACTTGCGAAAGATGGTCAACAGCTTACCGCCGGATATAATGGTGCGCCTAGAGGTGTTCCGCATTGTGCCGAGATGGGAGGTTGTTTGCGTGCAAAGCTGGGAATTCCTTCCGGTCAAAGGCATGAGATCTGTCGCGGTACTCATGCCGAGCAGAATGTGATTACGCAGGCTGCGAAGTTCGGGATCGATATTTCCGGTAGCACTCTTTATTGCAACACTTTTCCTTGTGTGATTTGCACTAAGATGATTCTTAATTCTGGAATTTCCGAGGTGGTTTATGATAGCGATTATGATGATCCGCTTTCTAAGGAGATTTTGGGGCAGCAGACAGGGCTTGTACTTAGGAGGTATGAGGGGATAGGGTTTAGGATGTAGTGGTGGATTTTATTTAAAAAAATATTATGAAAAACCAAGATTGTTTCCGTGAGATGGCCGGGGAGCAGCTCAGGATGATTGATGATCAGGTTGCTGATGAGTATGTTGATAAGTTTGTTGCGCAGTTTGCGGATAGACTTGCAGCTTGCAGTGATTGTGATGGGAAGATATGTCTTTTGCCGAGGGAGTTGCATTCTGATTTCTTGTGTGTTGATGCGGGGTCATTTGTTCATGATCTGATGGCGCATGGGGAGATGAAAGATCCTCTTAGGAGGACTTATGAATTTTTGAGTTTTGTGGCCGGGGGACATGTTGTGAGGAGGATCCGGGAATTACTGAATGTGATTGGAGTGTAGATTTGTTTGACTTTTTAAGGTTAATCCGTATATTAGTTGTGCTTTTTGAAAAATTTTGCGTTTTGGAATGTAAAATTCATTATTTTGGTCCCATCGTCTAGTGGTTAGGACATCAGGTTTTCATCCTGAAAACAGGGGTTCAATTCCCCTTGGGACTACCATGATCTGTACCCTGAAAAGTGGACACGGATACAGTTTTCTTTTGCTTCGCAAAACTGTTTATTTGTATATGCCCCGCCGTGGCGCGACTGATTGTTGCTCAATAATTACCACAACCTTTTTTTATTTTCGTGCCTTTGGAAGTATTTTTATTCTCTAATGAATACGTTCGCAAAATTTTTCCAATCCTTTTTTTCGTTAAATATCGGTAGTTTTTAACTACTCCTCTTCCCTATAACAACAAAATGCAGCGGGTTTGCCTGATCCGCATGAGCAGGGGAGGCCTTTTTTGCAGCAGTCGCCGGCTTTTTTGTTGCTGCCGCATTCACAAGGTTGATTGAGTTCGTTTTTTTTGGTCATTTTGGTTGGGTTAAAGTTTTATAGAAGTGATTGTAACATGATAGGCGGATGGAATTCCAAGCTTCCAATCTCCGGCCTCCAATCTCTAATTATGAAAAAACTTTGACATAATAGCTTCTATCAGGGTAAAATCATCCCCGTTGTATTTTTAATCTATAGTAATAATGACTTCCTTCTCTTCTGAAAGTGTACTTATGAATCAAGCAAGTTATATTGATTGCGTTGAGCAATTAGTGAGTATTGCCGATAACAAAGATCCTTTCTTGTCCGGTTCGGATGGGGTTGGCGAGAGGCTTGAAGAGTTTGTTGTTACCGGTGAGCTCTCCGGGGAAGAAGCTACTCAATTAAGATTACGATTTATTAATTTAATTTCTATTGCGGAGGAAGCCCGTAGTGATATTGAAAATTTAAGGTGTTCACGTAGAAGGCAGCTTGTGGATTTTTTGAAGAGTAATCTTAATACTAGCCTAGTTATAGATGGTGATATTGACGGAATGGATTCTGCGCAGTATCTCCAAAGATTAAGACAGCAAATTGAAACTTTCCCTCGAAAAATCGAAGAACCTCGTCCTGCTTTTGATGATTCTTTTGATGGGGAAGAGGTTTCGGTTGAGTGTACTTTATAACACGTTCGTTATGGGCATTGAAGATATTGTTACCGCGGAGTCGCCGGTTGTGCCTACTTTTGATGCTGTTATGAGAAGGGTTGATCCTGGAAAGAAAAGTGAGCTTATGAAGGCTTTTGATGCTGCGAGAGTTGTAAAGAGTGCTAATCTTGGGGTTAGGATTCGTAAAGTTTTGGCCAAAGTAATTGAACAGCAGTCTCCCGAGGAGCAAATTGTTTTTAACGCTTTTGAAAGGTTGTGGGTTTTTGTTGATCTTGCGTGTGAGAAAATGACTTGTGATAAAGATATTTTCTTTGAAATCGCTCTTTCCGGTACGGTTCAATATTGTGTTTTCAATGGGATTGTTCCTGGGGATATACGCGAATTCATTGCACTTGTTGAAGAGAGGCTTTAGAATTTGCTATGTATGAATTTATTATAATGGGATGTTTTTGTTGTTGCTATGAAAAAAGTTATTACTTCTATTTTGATCGTTTTGCTTATGCCTTTGTCGGTTTTTGCGGAGGAGGGATCTTCGCAGAAGGTTGTTTCGCACAGTGTTAATTGGCCGATTTTGACTGTTGTTTTTGCGTTGCTTCTTGGTTTTATTATTTGGAAGAAAAAGGGTTGAGTTGTTACTTTTTTGAAAAATCATCGTATTAATATATATAATTTAACTTTCAAAAACATGGATGTTCTAAAAAACAATTGGGGGAAAATTATTGCCGGGGTTCTGGTTTTGGCGGTAGTGTTTTTCGCAGGTAAGAATTGGGAAAGAGAGGTGCAGTTTTCGATTAATGGGGCGGATTATGATTATGAGGAGAGGGCTTCGGATTCGATGGCGATGAAGACTTACGCGGAGTCTTCTTATGAGTACTATTACGATGAGCCTGCTTTCGATGCGGTTTCGATTGATGAGATAGATTTTACGGATGCGATGGTTATCAAGAACGCTTATTTGAGCATTACTGTTGATGATACTTTGCAGGCGGCGGATCAAATTACGAATGTCGCGAAATCTTATGAAGGTTACGTTTCTTATTCTTACACTTATGAGGATTACGATGGTTCTACGGATGGAACGGTGACTTTTCGGGTTCCTGCAGATCGTTTTGATGAGGCGATGGCGGATGTCAGGGAGCTTGCGGAGGTGATCTCTTCCGAATCTGTTAATGCGGAGGATGTTACTGAGGAGTATTTGGATTTGGATGCTCGTTTGGGGACTTTATACGAGCTGGAGGAGCAGTATTTGTCGGTTCTGGATTCGGCTACTACTGTTGAGGAGATCTTGATGGTTCACGATTATTTGCAGGGGGTTCGGGCTGAGGTTGAATCTCTTGAGGGCCAAATGAAGTATTATGAAAACCAGTCGTCTTATTCGACTATAAGTGTGACGCTTGAGGAGGTTGTGTCGGTTTTTGAAGAGGCTTCGAAGTGGCGGCCCGTTCAGGTTATAAAAGAGGCTTTCCAGAGCTGGATAGGTATGTTGCAGGGAGGTGTGAATGTGGCGATTTGGGGCGTGGTGTTCTTGTGGATTGTGCCGGTTGTGTGGGTTTTGTGGAGGATTTTCAGGAAAAGGAAATAGGATCTAGTGAGTAGTGAGCCCCTGCCTTAGGTGGGGGCTTTTTTGTAAACCTTTCAAAAATCGCTTTCTCTTGCTAAAATGAAGGTGTCTTTAGTTTCCTTTAAATATGGCTGAATATACCGATCAAAATGATTCAAATGGCAGGGGAGGGGTTCTTGTTGCGGTTTTGGTGATTGCGGGACTTGTTGCTGTTACGGGATTGCAAACAGGAGCCTTTTCTAAGATAGCCGAAGAGGTTTCAGCGGTTAGGGATTGTTGGGATGCCAAGAAGTCTCTCGATGATAATTGGGGGCTTTGCGAGGCGGGAGATAGGGAATGTTTGGATAATGTGAAAAAGTCTCGAGTGTTAACTCAGAAGTGGATTGATGAGAATTGCTTTGTGAAATAAGATTTTATGATTTTGTAAAGTTGATCTTCTCCTGCTAATATGTGCGGGTAATTTTTAAATAAAAATATTATGAATGCTTTAATAAAAGACCTCGCAAGCCATGTTGATCAGGAAGTTACTATTCGAGGCTGGATGTATAATAAGAGAGGAAGTGGGAAGATTTATTTTTTGCAATTAAGGGATGGATCCGGGATGACTCAGGGAGTTGTTTCCGCTTCAGAGGTTTCTTCCGAGGTTATGGATGCGGCCGAAAAGCTTTCGATAGAGTCTTCTTGCAAGGTTACGGGGAAGGTTACGAAACATCCGAAGCTTGATGATGTTTTTGAGCTTCAGGTTACGGATATTGAGATTGTTCATATCCCGCCTGAGGAGTATCCGATTTCCAAAAAGGAGCACGGGCCGGAATTTCTTCTTGATAACAGGCATCTTTGGCTTAGGTCTAGTAAGCAATGGGCGATTCAACGGGTCAGGGACTGTATAATTCAGGCTGTTTATGACTATTTCCACGAGAACGGGTTTATTAAGATCGATACGCCGATTTTAACGCCTAATGCTTGTGAGGGGGCGACAACTCTTTTTGAGATTGAGTATTTTGATGAGGGGACGGTTTTTCTTTCTCAGTCGGGGCAGCTCTATCTGGAGGCGGCGATTATGTCTGTTGGGCGAGCTTTTGATTTCGGGCCGACTTTTCGGGCGGAGAAGAGCAAGACTCGTCGGCATCTGACCGAGTTCTGGATGATGGATGCTGAGGCGGCTTTTGTCGAGCATGAGGAGAATATGGAGATTCAGGAGAATATGGTGGTTTTTATTGTTGAAAGATGTCTTGAGAGATGTCTTCCTGAGCTGAAAATTCTTGAGCGCGATATTGAGCCTCTTAAGAAGATTAAAGCTCCTTTTACCAGGTTAACTTATAATGAGGCTATTAAGGTTCTTTCTGAAAAAGGGTCCGATATTAAGCATGGAGAGGATTTGGGAAATGATGATGAAGGGATTTTGACTGAAGGGTCGGACGTGCCGGTCTTTATTCATAAATGGCCTAAAGCGATTAAGCCTTTTTATATGAAGGAAGATCCGCAGAATCCGGAGTTGGTTTTGAATAATGATCTGATCGGAACGGAAGGGGCGGGGGAGCTTATCGGAGGTTCGCAGAGGGAGGATGATTACGATAAACTGAAGTCGTTTGTCGAAGAGGAGGGATTGACAGGTGACGAGTATATGTGGTATTTAGATTTGCGGAAATATGGATCGGTTCCTCACAGCGGATTCGGACTCGGGCTGGAAAGGATGGTGAGGTATGTGTGCGGGATACAGCATATCAGGGAGACGATTCCGTTCCCGAGGATGATAAGTAGGGTGAAACCATAAATTAGAAATCCGAAATCCTAAACGAAGCTTGAAATTTTAAATTTGAATGAGATGAATCTTGAACAGTTTTTTGAAGAGCTTGAGCAGGTTGTTTTGCCTAATGGGCTTGATGAGGTTGATTTCGATACGAGATGTTTTTTGACATATATTTGGGGGTCAATTGTTGATATTGAAAGTCGGGTGATTTCTCTTTTTGGCGATCAGAGTGATGAGAAGGTTCGCAGTCATGTGTTTTCCTGTCCTTTGTTTCAAAGCATTTATCATGATATTGATGCTTGTGATTTTGGTGCCGTTTCGATGATTTTTGATGATTTTCAAAGGATTGTTTCTGAGGGGTCTTGTCCTGAGCCGCTTAGGCAAAGGCTCGATGAGTTTTTTGGAAGTATAAATTCTGAATTTGAAGGGGAGGCTGTTTAAATTGATTTTATTATGAATGAAAAACTTGAAGGTTTTGTTACTGTGGTTTCCGGGCTGCTGCCTGACGAGGTTTATAGATGGGAAAAGTCGATGCCTTTGCTTTTGAAAAGGGTTGAGGGTGTTTTGGCTGATATCGATGGTAATCCCGATATGGAAGTTTTGGATGCGGTGGGGCGGGTGAGGGCTTCTTTTGGGCGTGTTTCTGATTATGGTTTGCGTGGCAACAAGATTCGCAAAGAGATTCTTAGATTGGCTAGTCGCTTGGAAAGGCGATCTATGGAAAGGTGATTAACTGATTTTATGGATGTATCCGCAATAAGGTCTTAATTTGCATTGCGGGCACTTTGGTTTTCTTGATTGGCAGGTGTCGCGGCCGTGGAAGATTATTTGGATGTGTAGGTCGTGCCAATGTTTTTGCGGGATTTTTTGCTTGAGGCATTTGGAGGTTTGGGATGGGGTTTTGGTTTTGCAGATGCCGAGGCGGTTTGCGATTCTGTGGATGTGTGTGTCGACCGGGAATGCTGGTTTTTTGAATATTTGTGCCAGGACGACTTCTGCGGTTTTTTCTCCTACTCCCGGGAGGGCTGTGAGTTCTTCGAGTGTATCGGGGACCTGCTTTATTAATTTGGCGGTTTCGTAGATGTTTTTTGATTTTGAGTTAAAGAGTCCGCAGGGTTTTATGATTTCTGCGAGTTTTGCGCGTCCCAGGGCGTGGATTTTTTCAGGTGTGGCGGGGAAAAGTTGGCTTGTGACTTTATTGACGGTTTTATCCGTGCATTGGGCGGAAAGCATTACAGCGATCAAGCATTCGAAAGGGGAGTTCCGGTTTAATGTTGGTTTGGGATTGGGGTAAAGAGAGGCTAGTGTTTTTATGATGTTTTCTGTGCCGCGGGTTGACATTTTATGGGTTTATGCTAAAGTCATTTTCTGTGCTTTTATTCTCTACTATTTCTTGAAATGGGACAACTTGAATTGATGAGTCCGAGTTTGGATGATGCTTGGGAGCCCGTTACGATCCAGGAAGCTGCTGCTTTTGGCAGGTTGTTTGTTGATGGCGAGCTGGGTTCGGATTATTTACCTATGGTGACGGTTGTTTCTCGAAGCGAATTGGTGGAGCTTCCTATGCTTGGGATTTCCAATAGTGCCGGGAGAATGGTGCCTAATATGTGTTTTGTTAGAAATTTTTTGATGAAAAAACTTGAAGATGGTTGTTTTGACGGAGATTTCGTTTTCATTTCTCCTTGTTCTGTTGCTGTTGCTTTGGAAATTATGAAGAGAAATGATGCTCGTATTGAATCTGTTATGGATGTTTTTCATAATCTTGTGGATAGTTGGAATTATGAACTTTCTCAGATGGGAATGGATTCTTGTTATAGGTTTTCCTGGGGATTTATGCAGGCCGGAGAAAATATGATGCCGCCGATTGTTATTAGGTTGGATAGATATAATTATAGGAGTGACTTTTTAAATAACAAGTGCTAATATTGGTTTCCTAGTCAGCTTTTTTTATAATTTAACTTTCAAAAAAATGAAAAAACTACTGTCTACTGTTATTGCATTCGTGATGATTTTAAATCTTTCAAATGTGATGCTTGCGTATGCACTTTCTCCAATACAATTTGTAGCATCTTTTCAGGGGCCTGCTGCACAGGACATTTATACCGATTCTAACGATGCTGTTCTTACTGAACTTACGTTTAGTGCCGATGGAGATGTCGAAGTACGGAATTTAACGGTTACTTTAACTTCTGATACCGGTGACGGGCTTATTGCTGATGATGGTAATGCTAATTTTACTGATATTAAACTTGTTCGACTTGATGTTGATGGCAATGTTGTGGAGACCTTGATGGGTCCTGTTGAAGTTGATATTTATGGTGATGATGAAGAGCAGTCTTTTGATTTGCCCGATACATTTGCTATGAACGCTTATACTGTAGAAAATGTAGCTATTACTTGTGATGTCTCTAATAATGATGATTTGGATGGGACAACGATAAAGGCTACTTTGAATGCTATTAGTCAGGTTGATGGTGTTTGGGATCCTGATGTTGCGGAGTATGTTACGGATATTGTGCCGGGGGTTGATATTGTTGGGAATACAATGACTGTTTCAGCCAATGGTCCCTTGAGTGTATCTTTAGCTTCTTCTCCAGTGTCTGATACGGTTGTTGGAGGAGCGAATGATATTGCTTTAGTTGGATTTGCGTTTCATACACCTGCTTCATATGATGGAGTTGTTACAAGCATTATGATTTCCGGTTATCTTGATGTTGATGGGGATGGTGTTTATGGTGAAGGAGGCGATGGGTCTACAGATTTAGGTAATGTTGTTACAACAGTTTGGTTGGAAGATAGCGATGGTAATCAGGTGAGTAATTTCGAAACTTTTGATGGAAATGGAGAGGCTATGTTTAGCGGTTTGAATTTGGGGTATGAAGCTGGCGAGGTTTTTCTTTTGAGGGTTGTAGGTGATTTTAGTCAGACAGCTCCTTATGAAGGATATGAGACAAATTATGTTGCTGTGAACATTGATGATGTGAGCACTGATGTTATTGTTGAGAATATGTATGGTAATGCTGTTTCTGTTGAGGGAGGTGATCTTAATGTTGGTCCTGCTGTCCGGATGGAGGTTGTTGAGTTTGGTGAGTTGACTATGCAGGAGTCTTTTAATTCACAGCTTGATGATCAAATTGCTGCCGCTAATACGGAAGATTTATTGGTTGGAGTGTTGCGGCTTTATGCAGAACATGAGGATTTTGAGGTAAATAAATTAACTTTGACATTTACAGATGAGACTGGAGATCTTGCGACAGCTCCGGATTTGGTTGATGCTATCGAAAGTGTGACTTTGGTTTATCCAACTGAGTTTGATGATCCCGAGACCTTGGATGGATTGAGGACAGGTTTTATAGTGGGAAGTGGTGTGACTTTTACCAGTTTGGGTATGGTTGCTCCGAATGATGATTATTCTTATGCTGAAGTTTATGTGAATTTAAATGATCATGGACTTATTGGAGGGTTGGACAGTGATGATGAGTTGTATTTGACTGTTGATAATACAACCGGTGATTTTGAAGCTGTCGGGCAGGCTTCCGGTTATACTTTTGATGAAGGGGATTATTCAGATATTACTTGTTCAAATGCGACTTATGTTTATAGAAGTGTTCCGACAGTTGCGAATGATACAGCTCTGGGATCATCACTCGTAATGGGTGCTGATCAAGAGGTCTATCGATTTACTGTTTCTGCTGATAGTAATGCCAGAATTGTACTTAAACAGCTTGGGTTTGATGTTTCCTCTACAGGTTTGGACATTGGGAATACTTGGTTTGTGACAGAATACGGCAGTAATACTGTTTTGGGGGTAGGTAGATATGGTAGCGGCTTTGCCGGTACGAGATTTTTTCGTACAAATGTTATAGATGCAGGAACTACCAAAACTTATTCTCTGTATGTTAGTTGGCTTTATGATGCGGATCCTATGGTTGCCGATGAGGCTATTTCTGTGAGGCTTCATCATGATGATGGCTACCATGTGTCTGCCGGATCTTTTCCGTATATTTTCAATGCTCTTTCCAGGCTTGCCGGTTTGGTTTGGTCTGATGGCGGTAGTCCTTACGGTCATGGGCTTTTATCTGATGAATGGATGTCCGGATATAAAGTTCCAGGATTTCCTCTTGACTATATGACGCTTAATTAAAACATGTGATTATAAAGGAGCCTCTTTCTTAAGGGGCTCTTTTTTGTTAAAATTTTGTTTGTATACTTTTAACCAAACAAAAAAATGAAGAAAAAACATCAAAAACTTGTTGGGATTACTGTCGCGATTGTTTTGATTTTGACGATTGTTCTTGGGACTGCGGGGAATTTTATGGGGGCTTTTAATATGAATCGAGGTGGTGAAGTAGGGCAGGATGGTGCTCCTGAAATTCAAGAGATGGCGGCGGTTGCCGATACGGGCAATACTCATGATAGCGATATAGCTGGGCTTAATAGTGGTTTTAGTATGGGTATTCCTTATGTTCAAACAGTTGCTTTCAATGGTGGAGAGTTGGATTTTTTTAATGATAGCGAGATTTACAGATTCAAGATTTCCGCAATTGATGGGAATGTGACTATTTATTATCTGGGGTTTGATTTTTATGAAGAGGGATTGGAAATAGAAGATTTATATATTACCGAATATGGAGATGATACCGTTCTCGGGAAAATGAGTTATTCCGGTCATAATAATTTGATTCACGGGGCTTTGGATGAAAGGGGTGATGGTATTGCAATTATGGAAGGGGATGATAAGACTTTTTCGCTTATGGCGGCTTTGGATAGGGATCATGATGATGATTATATTTCATCGCAAACGAGGTTTGGCAGTTCTACTTCCCCGAATTGTGTCGGGCCCGATACTTATGAAAATGTTTTTGATGAGGTCGATTTTGATTTAGGTATGATTTGGGCTCCTCGTGTTAATAAAAAACTTTCCGATCCTGTTTGGATGAATGATGGTTGCGATGTGGAAGGTCTTAATATGGCTCTTTTTGAGATTGAGAGACTATAGTCTATAGTCGAAAAAATCGTTTTGTGAAGCGAAACATCATCAGTAAACCCTATACATCCTATTTCCTACATTTACGGTGCTCACATGTCGATTGCGAATGGATTTAAGGCGGCTCTTATGGAGGCGGAAGCTCTTTCCGTAAGTGCGATGCAGGTTTTCATGAAAAGCCCTCGCAGCAGGGCGAAAACGAAGCTTACGAGTGAGGAGGCTGAGGAGTTTAAGGCATATTCTGATGAGATTGGATTTAAGTTTACTGTTGCGCATTGTTCGTATCTGCTTAATTTTGCAAAAAAGGGTCAAAGATGGGCGCTGGATTCTTTGATTGATGATTTACGAGGAGTTGAAATGCTCGGAGGAGTTGGTGTTGTTTTGCATGTTGGTAAATATTTGGATCTTGAGTATGCGTCGGCTTTTGACTTTTTGATTCCTAACTTGAAGACTGTTCTTTCTGAAACTTCAGATTTGAAAGCAAAAATTATTTTGGAAAATACTGCAGGGCAGGGGACTGAAATGGGAAGGTCTTTTGAGGAGCTTGCGGAGATCAAGGATGCGCTAGGGTCTGATCGAGTGTCGATTTGTCTTGATACCTGTCATTCGTGGGCGTTCGGGTACGATTGGGGGGATTTTGAAGGGGTTTTCGAGGAGTTTGATCGGATTTTGGGGTTGGAAAATTTAGAGTGTATTCATTTTAATGATGCGACTAAAGAAAGAGGGTCGCGGGTTGATCGTCATGCGAATTTGGGGGATGGGGAGCTGGGAGTTGAGGCTCTTTCCGGTATTATGAAGTGGGCGGGGAGTCATGAAATCCCTTTGATTCTTGAGACGCCGGAAAGAAACGGCATGACTCATGCGGATGATTTTGAGGTTATGAGGGAGTGGATGAAATCATAGATCAAAGACCATAGATCAAAGACCATAGACCATAGATCAAAGACCATAGATCAAAGACCAAAAACGAATTCTAGTATGGATGAAATAATTCAAAAAATCATAAAAAAGGAGTTGGGTGAAGATGCTTTGAAGATTATTCGTATGACAATGGGAATTTGCAATGAGGTGTATCAAGTTGATTTGTCTTCGAAGAAAGTGATTATAAGGCTCAATAAAGATGCTTCTAAAATGAGTGGTTCGCAACAACATCTTGAACTGTTTCATTCTTTGGGAATCAAGGTGCAAGAGATAATAGCTTTTGATTATTCGAAAACTTCAACCCCTTACGCTTATCAGATTCGCAGTTACCTTGAAGGAGAAGATTTGGATCGAGTAATTGCTGATTTGAGCGAGAAAGAATTAAAGGGAATTGCTGAAGAAATTTCAAGAATTATCAAAAAACTCAAGCCTCTTCCTACAAATGGCAAGTATGGCTGGGTAGGTGAGAATGAAGATAATTTATATGATTCCTGGGTCCAAATTATTGAAAAGATGATCCGAGAAGTTAATGAGCGAAATGAAAAACATGGTGTTGTTGGAGAAGAATATATCGAGCTTATGCAGAATTTGCTGGGAAAACACCTTCATTATTTTAAAAATATGCCTTCAACGTTTTATTACGATGATATGAGTTCTAAAAATGTATTAATCCATGAGGGGCGGTTTGCAGGGTTGGTGGATTTAGATGAAATAGCCTATGGCGATCCTTTGGAAGGTGTGGGGCGGATTTTAGCGAGTTGGTATGGTACTGCTTATGGAAAGGTTTATTCTGAAGCAGTTATGGACTCTCTTGATTTAGATGACAAGGAGCGTGAAATGGTTAAGGTGTATGCGTTATTGAATCGGATTTTTTGGCTTTCTGAATCAGGGGTGGAGTTTAATCAAAACACTTCAAGTGAAATTGATTGGGAGAACGTGAAGGATAACCGCAGGATTATTGATGATATCAAGGAGTCGCTTGCAGTTTAGTTTCTTGCGATCTTTTTTTCGCCTTCAATAAAGCTGAACTCTTCTCTCTGCGGTTCGGCCATGTATTCCACGGCATTTGTTTCTTCGATTTGCTTAAAGGATTGGGCGTCGATGAGCTGATTTTCCAGGTCTTTTGATTCGGAAGTCAGGGATTCATAGTCGATCTGGAGTTCTTTAAGTAAGTATCCTTTGGCGGATTTTTGACTGGAAACATAAAGATATGTTAATCCGAGGACAAGAATCATTACGACGAGTGTCCAGGTTAGTAGGGTGTATGTTGAATTTATCTCTTCGGAAAGAAGTCTTGGAGATTTTGAGGTTTTTCGCTTTTTGCTCCTGTTTTTCTTGGTCGGGTTGTTGTAGTAGAGATCCTTTTTCAAGTTGTTTTAGTGAGGAGTAATGAGTGCCAAGTCTCAAGTGGGTGGAGTTTCGCCTGTGGCGAAACGACTTGATTGTTAGTTTTTTGCGCGGGGATCGCTTTGCTTCCTCGCGCTGGTGGAGTTTCGCCTGTGGCGAAACGACTTGATTGTTAGTTTTT
>Ga0180007_10001717_pt1 | contig 28143 bp, 35 predicted proteins | sample MM_PC_MetaG_FD_121122 | JGI IMG/M metagenome (GOLD analysis project Ga0180007, IMG submission 121122) | Groundwater microbial communities from the Aspo Hard Rock Laboratory (HRL) deep subsurface site, Sweden - MM_PC_MetaG | ecosystem: Environmental > Aquatic > Deep subsurface > Groundwater... | reverse complement strand
GGCATTGCCGTGGTGCCGGTCTGCACAGTCGCAAGCGACGCATAGACTTGTTGAACAAAAGCTCCATACGCCTGTTGCAAGACCCAATTCTTAGTACCCGGATTTGCATCCGGAACAATGACATCGGGCGAAGACTCGCCAGCACCACCGTCGGCGTCGAGAATATATTCATAATGGACATTGCCCGCAAAAACCTTTGCGACATCCTTATCTGTCAGCGAATCGCCGTCTATCGCATCAAGCGAATCAGCCCCGCCTCCTATCAATGCTGTTCCATACCATCCTTTTGGTGTTGCCATATCTCACCTCAAATCGATTCGATTAAATTCACGTCAATATAACTGAAAATCCGGTCGTCGTGAGATCCCGCCGGCAGCCCGCCATCAAATAGTGCAAAAATAATCCATTCCCAATCCGTTGATTTTTTGTGCACTACCCTCCACGCGAGCGGCCCAGGTCCCACCACCTGAACCACATCATATAGAAATTCATAGAAATCTTCATCGCGATCTTCGAGTAGTCGAAACGTGAGCGTTCGCGCCACCGATCTTTTTCGCACATAAAACCCGCCGCTGTTCAACTCTTTTAAAATCGAATAATCCTTTAGGCCCTCCTGTATTCCATACAGCGGATCCGTGTAGACTTTAGGAATCCCCGCCTGAATAATCCCCGCCTCGATGATGGTCCCGGCTGCCGCAGTGAATGTTAAGGAAACGACAAATCCCTCTGCATAGGTTGTAAAATCCGCCCAAAGCTGGCCGATCGAAGACGCTGAAATGTCGTATGTAGTCGTGACCGCCGTTTGTTCGACCCAATCAATTCCGAAAGTCGCAAGCGAAGCCTGCCAATCGATACCAAAGGTCGCTAATGCCGGTTGCCAATCAAGCCCGAGTGATTGCCGCGTGACCACCGTGATCGCCGTGGCATTCGTGTTAAAAACGACAATCGCCGTTGCGCCTGCCGTGCAAATGCAAGATACCACCGCGTCATTACTGGTGGCCTTCCAAACTTTTTGGGTGTTGTTATCCTCAACATTTGTGATCGGATAACTTGCGTTTTCCTCGTCCGCCTCGATCACAGTTATATAATTGTTCGGATAAAGGACTTTCATGTCGCCGTCACCTCCCCCTCGCCCTCGATTATGATCTGATCATTATCAAAATCATATTGGATGATCCGGGCATTAAAAACCATAGTCGTTGATACGATCTGCGATGTATCGACCAGCGTTATTTGTTCACCCGGCGCAGGCAGGTCGCCCAGGAAAGGTATTGCGATCCGGCAACGATCCTTGTTTTGATATGTGATTATAAGCGCCAATGCCGCCGCCGCGTCTACCCCGGCAGCCGAACCTGTTGTATAATCGGTTTCCGATATCTCGTCACCGTAATAGTAAGCCGATTGTGCCGAATAATCCCCGGCCTTCGCTATCGCACACGGAACATTGTTGAAATATTCAACCGGAGACTCGACTGGTCCGAAATAATCGTTTTCCGTCAATGTCCTGGTCCCGTTGTTGGCTGCCATGTCCATAAGGTAGAGCGTGCCGTCAAAAATATAAAACATATGTGTGAAAAACGCCGCTATTCCGTCCAGAAAGTCAACGGCCAACTGCTCGCCGCTGGTCGTGTATGTTACCCCTGGAGAAGGATTTCGCGCCAGCGTGCTGTCAAGGGTCAGGTTCATTTTTGCAACGCCGCATTGGTCAGTAAATACGTCAACAAGCGTATCATTCGGCGCGTATGCCGTGGCGTCTGGTACAACATAATCGTTTTGATCCCCGTAAATGTCATATTTGACCGACTCCCGGTCAAACATCGTCCTGTGCGCCGTACCTGTAAGGAACGTCACCGCTGCCGCCTCAGTGATCGCTGAATACGCCATTGATATGGCCCCGTTGATCGGCGGAGGCCAATCGCCCGTAAATAATTCCGGCGATAAAACGTACCCCCCGATGTCCGCTTTAAAATATCCGCCATAGGCTTTCCGAATTCCCTGGTTCAATGAATCCATCTGAAAAATGCGATTGTAATACGGCGCTTCCAAATTATGGGATTCGATCGAAATCTTATTGACCACCGCGTTTATTGTTTGCTGCACCAATAGCATCAGTATGAAATCCTACGCGTTCCAACCGGTCGCTTGGCAAGTTTTACTCGCTCCACGTCACGAATTGCATTCACGTTTGCCGCCCATTCGTCTCTGCCGATCTGTAAAACTATTTTCATCGGTCTGCCCACGACGGACGGCGCCCCAGTACTACCAAAAGCCCTCTCAAGCCGCCTTACGTTAGTTTGTGTGATAACCTCCTCTCCCGCGTGTAAAAATCCCGGCCCCGTTCTCGGAACACGGCCACCAAATTGCCATCCGGTTCCTTCTGTATCTCCAGGATCACTTTCTCCACCTCCACCACCTGCATCACCACTGCCACCTTGGTTGCCTCCATCTCCCCAGTCATCCCCCTCTTCTCCTGGGTCATAATCGTTACCACCACCCCCAGCTTGAGGTCCAGGTCCAGCATTATTAGCAGCATCAGCAGCATCATTAGCATTACCTATTGCTGTATCAATTACCCCAATCGCCGCATCCATTTTCTCTTTTATAGATGTTTCCAAATCAGTTGTAGCAGTAATCATGGTGTCAATTGCGTCAATGGCTGCACTCGTAAATATTCCAAAATCGAATCCCACGGCATCAAATGCCGTTTCCATACCAGCAAAATTTATTCCAAGATTTTCTGCCATGTCTTTGGTCATTGTGGAAAATGCCGTGATATCTGATTCGATACTTGTCGTTGTGTCCCTGATACTGCCTTCGATTTCCGCCTCTGACCACCCGGCAGCCCTCGCAATGTCTTTGGCAACATCAACCATCGACTGGTTGACATCAATCCCTAATTCCTCGAAAGTTTCCTTGTTTTTGTCAATAAAATTTCCATATTGAGCAGTAAAAGATCCGGCCATAGTGTTGGCACCAAAAGGATCGGACAATGTTCCGATTTTGTCATAAAAATCATCTGCGAATCCGTGGCGCCCACCAAAAAAGCCGAACTCGCGTTCAAGGTAATCTCTCAAGGGTTCTGTTTCGCGCATGTTAAAAGCGTCACCAAGAAGATCACCAAGCACCGTCCCAATTCCAGAACCTATAACAGCCCCCATTGCTCCCATTACCGGTCCACCAGCTATTAAACCAATAGCACCAAGGATCACTTTCCCAATAACTGCCCCAGCCTCTGCCCAAGCACCTCGTATTCCAAGATCCCTTTGCAAACCAAAACTAAAAGCCTCTGCGGTAGCATCTACAAAGGCACCCACAATCCCTTTCGTAAGAAAATCTTTAGGTTCAAGAAACTCCTCAAAACCCGGTCCGGTCCATATCGGATCTTCATACGATCTATATGGAGCACTGCCTTTATGGCCAGTTAGATTAGATCCAATATCTATACTGCCGCCGCCACCTGGCGTATCACTTCCAACCGCACCGGCGACGCTGAAACCACTCGAAGCTCTAACGACGTCCGATTGTTTTTTTGTCAAAACAATCTCGCCCGTATGAAGTACATATGCACCGCTTTGTGGCACGCCGCCCGCTCCTGTACCATGTGCAAGCCATCCAATGATTGGAACCCAGTCTGGCACAAATCCTCCGCCACCACCTCCGCCACCAAAAGCACCGCTCAGAATCGAACCGAGTCCGCTTATCGCCCACTTCACAAGCATATCCGCAAGCATGTCAGCAAATGCCCTGATCATCGAATCGAGGAAAGCGTCCCAGGCATCCCCGATGCTGTCAAAATCGCCCTTGATAACCGCGACGAAAGAATCAGAAAAAGCCTTTGAAGTGTTCCGAGTAAACTCCCAAAAAAGCCTCTCGCCTTCAACCTTCCAATCAGTTTCGATTTTAATTAAATCGCCGTATCCTTGTTTTATCCCCTCGATAAACAAACCGAATCCGATTTCACGCCGGCCAAGAGAATCAACATAAAGTTGTTCAAGATCAAGCTCGTCTTCTTCGATCGCTTCATTTGCTGCTATGGCCGCCGCAACTATATCCGCTTCATATTCTTTGTATCGCCAAATTGCGTCTCTCTCTGCATTAGTATGAAATGCGATAATCTCCCGCTGCGCATCTTTCTCAGCTTTTAACCTTTTTTCAAGTTCCTTTTTTTGTTTTTCGGTTAGGCCCTGGGCGGTTACGACTTGATCTTTTGCGCTTTTCACACCTGCAGCGGTTCGCACATTCCAATGTGTCTTGATGCTTTTAGTGACGATTTCGGCCTGCTTCTCAAACAAGGCGAGCTGTTTTCTCGCCTCATCCTCTGATCCATAAAGAAACTCGATCACGCTCGGCCCTAAGGCGAGATTCTTTTTTAATGTTTTAATTTCTTTGTTTATTTCCTCAAGTTGTTCTTTTAAGATATCTTCAGAAGTCACTCCGTCTAAAAATTCGGCCCAAGACTTTGTGGCTGTTTTAATCGCCTCTGCCGTCCAGCGCAAAGCGGGCAACATATCGTCCATAAGCCGCAAGACCATTTTGCCGATTTCGAGCCGAACGTCTTTCATTATCGCTTCGAGAACCGCCATCGAATCAGCTGCCGTTTCTCCCTGGTCGCCCATGCGGGACATTAAATCTTCGCCAGCAGTAATGGTAGCGTTCAAAAAGGCCGTTTTCTTTTCAGTGTCCGTGAGTTGTAGTGCTGTTTTCCCAAGCGTCGCAGCGTAATCCTCATTTGCTTTTCCGGCAGAAACAATAATCCCCAGGTTATCCAAAATCATTTTGCTCTGCCTGCCTACGGCAAGCGATATATCTTCAAAAGATTTCACAACGGATTGACCTGTCATCTTTGCCGTTGCTCTTGCTATTTCCATTAATTTTGATATTTTATCCGGGGCAATCCCCATCATCATAGCCGTACCAGCCTTTTCAACGGCTGTCATAGCGTCTATTGTCCCGCCGGAGATACGATTTAAATCAGCGATTATTTTATCACCGCTTGCGCCATATGATGCCGCAAGTTTATCAAACGCGACTTTTTGCTGCTCAAATTTTGCCGCGTCTCCCATTAAACCCCAAGCGGCCTGGATACCACGCATCACTGCATAAATTGCCACTGAAGCCGCAAGCCAATTCTTTTTCATTCCCTCAATTAAAGATGTTTGCTGCCCGTATTGCTGGTCATCGATTGCCTTGATCTTTACTGCTGCCGCCGCTTTCGCCCGCCTGATTTCATCGCTCGATGAGCTGTGAGAACGCTCGATTGACCCCAAAGCGTTTTGAATGTTTTTACGCATAGCGATATACATCGCGTCGCTATGCGTCCCAACCGTTTTCATTACCCGGTTTATATCTGTAGAGTTTTTCTCGGCGCCGGCAAGAATAGCTTTTTGCGCCTTAGTATATTTCGTGGTTTCGAGGTCAAGCTCAACGAAACATCGTGCCGACGGGCTTGCTAGCCATTACGACAACCTCCTTTCTTCTAAGGCGGTCGATGTTTTATCGAAACAAAAAGCCTCAAGTTTATGTTTCAACTTTTTAACACTGCAAGCCATCAGATAATCTCCCGCCCGTAAGCCGCACCGCCCTCAAGGATCGCGTGCACCTTGGTTTCCGTGGCCTTCATCGCTGGACGCATAAACGGCTTTGCACCGCCGCGCCATTGGCCTCTGCCATACTCTAACTGAACGGCCCACCATGTTTTGTAGTTGCCCGCGATAACGTACACGTTTTTGATTTTCTCGTTTCGACTTCGAACCGCCCGGATCGTTTCAACCATCGCGCCTTTCTCGCGTTCCGTCCAAACACTTCCACCCTTATATGGCGGATGTTCCTGCCAGTTGCCCTTGAGCTTGCCTTTCAATATCCGCTTCGCTTCATCTCGGATAACTATCGCCGCCGCCTCCACCCGGTCCATTGCCTCCGCGAAAAAAATAGTGTCATATTGGGATAGATCAATATCGATTTTAGCCATTTTCGACCTACTCTGTTTTTTCGTTTACCCGCTCAATCCACCACCGCCCGAGGATTAACAACTTTCCGAAACACCCGCGCCGGTCCCTGATCCCCTCGCGCTCTATAGCCGAATCGATCGCTAAATGATTCATATCAATCGGCCCGTTCATGCCCATGATAAACTGATATCTGGTAATAAAAAAAATCTTAAGCGCGTCCCTGTTTTCCGGGAACGGATCAACCCGGCAATCACCGCAGGGTGGCTCCGCCGGTGGCGTCCGCTCTACATACATCGTTCTGCACCCGCCGCAAGTGCCGGAAAAATCGATTACCCATCCTGCGGCGTCTGTGAGTTTTTTTCTGCGGCTTTTTGTTGTCCAACCCCGGCATCAGCGATAATCTGAAACACCCGCCCAATAAAACGAACAAACACCGGCATTTTAGTGAACCGTAATTTATTATCAAGCGTGCATTCAATCGGCTTTCCTGGTGCGCTAAAAGCATTTTTAAACCCGGTGATCGCGTAATCCCAGGCCTCCGCGCTCTCCTGTGCGTTTTGCTCAGACGTCAGGTCCGCGTCCCACGTCACTCGCTCCATCGCCCGAGTTGTCGGGTTAAGGACCATTTTGCTTTCCAGCTTGCGCCCCTTTCGCTTCTCCTCCCAATACGGTATCATCGACCGGACCCGGAATTCTGCCGCCCCTTCCTCCGGCGTATCATAAACGATTTTTGCTGTTTCCTGGTCAATGTGCGAACTGAAAAAGCTGAACCAGTCCCCCTGCTCCCCCTTCTCAAAATCAAATACAGTCATAAAAAACCCTTTCTTAAAGGTCGTTAGTTATAAACCGCCATTGCCGCGCCGGAAATCTGGCCATCGAAGGAACATTTGGCAAGCCCGTTGCGATCTGCCTCCAACCGCTTTGCGCCAGTCAAAAGGATATGCCCGGATGTGCCTACACGCCAACTTGAAGTCGAGTTGATATAAAACCGCAACCCGCTTGACGAGGCCGCGATCCCTCCAAGGCTTTTGAGCGGAGTCGTAATCAATGCATCAAGCATGGCCTGCCCCGTCGTGTCAGTCGGATCATACAGAACGTCGGTAATACTGATCGTTCCGCCGTCCGCCGTTCCGAATTCAAAGGTATCGATATCGTCGCCGAACTCGGATGATTCGATTGTTTTCCGGGTCATTCCAGAAATGGAAAACCGCCCCGCTCCCAAAACCTTGGTGGTTCCGTAAGTCACTTTTTGAAACCGTCCGTTTAATACTGTTGCTGGCATTTTATTTTCCTCCTGTTGTGTTTTTTCAGGATATAAAATCCTGATCCTAAACTACTATTTTAAGACCCGCCCCCATCGAGCGCCCTTTCCAAATTCTTTTTATATTCCTCTGTTTTCATCGCCTTATATAATCGATATGTCGAATCCGTGACATTTAAAGTTGTCAGGTGCCCGCTCGGCACAGTTGTATCAACAAATATTTTATATCCGTTGTTTTTTAGGTCGGAACAAAATCCTATATCTTCGCCCAACCCCTCGCCGGATTTTAAGTATCGGAATTTGAACCATGGCCGAGGCATTTTTCGAAATACGCTCATTTCAAAAAGTAGACATCCGCACCCGGTCGCGTCAACCTCTACAAGCTCGCCCGGTTTCCATTCGTCAATACTCTCATAATCGCCAGGCGTACCTCGCAATAGGATAGGATCGAACGGCGGATATCTCCGATAACAAAGCGCCCCGACAATAGGCAATCTATGGAATAAAAGCCTCGGGATCGTCTGCGGATGATAGTTCATATCCGTGTCCATAAATATAATATGTGTCGCACCAACGCCCATTGCCATTTCCGCAAGGTCATTCCGTAAAGTATCGATCGGCCCGTTATCAGCATGTATCAATGTGTATGTCGGCGTTTTGTCCATGTGAGCAAAGCTGTAAAAAAAGCTCGACGGCACCATTGGAAAAGTAAGCGGGATCGCTACCGCTAAATGGAAATTGCTTAATCGCATTATTTTATTTATTTGAGTTCTTTTTGACTTTTTAGCCACACAACATAAAAGATGCCATGGTTCAACATCGCTCATGGTGGTTTCTAAAATCTCAAACCCGGATTCAGTGATTATCTTCGATAACCTTTCTTCTGAAAAATTACCCACCCACGTCGGATAATCGTGAGGCGGTCCTGCCGAGGGTACGATAATGCAAAGCAATCCCTGGGGTTTTAGAACATCATAAATGGAATTCATTAATCGCGGAATATCGGTAACATGTTCAAGGGTTTGCCCCGAAATAACGGCATCCACATTTTTGAGTTTATCCCATTCGTTAGACTCAATGAACATATCAACATTCGGCCCGGACTGGATATCTACTCCAATATATTTCCCTTCTGTAAAAAGCTCTCGATATGTCCCGTTGACATCATAGCTGCCAATATCTATAACGGTCCCGGTATTCATCCCGTATTTTTCGACGGCCTCCTTCATTATATCCATTGAGGTCTGATCCATTATGGTTTTACCCCCAGGTATCCGCACTGCCAATCTACATCATCAACAAAATAGGGGTGATTTACCGGCAATTTCTCAAGACCGACAAACCCAGCCTCGGCCATAGCTGATTTTAAAAGCGCCCCGCTATAAAAATACAAGTGCGGCGATTTCTGCACGTAGCTGAACATATATAAATCATTCATTTCGCGCATGCTGGCAACAGTCGGATTTTCAAGATGCTTTTTTGCCAGCACGTCAAAATCCGGCACCGTGATGCGGATTTCTCCGCCGCTTTTTAACAATGTCCACCAGTGCCGCAAAGCGACCTGGCCGCCCTCCCAATCGAAATGCTCAAGCAAGTGCCCGGCGTAGATTTCGTCAACCGTCCCGGGACCATAAGGCAAATTCGTCACATCCGACACGATATCCGGATTCACGTTTTCGAACTGGTCGATATTGATAAATCCCTTCATCGGGAAATTACCGCAACCCAAGTTGAGCCGTAGCGCGTCATTATCGCCCTGGATCGTACCCCTATAATTACACCCCGACGGCTCGTTGGCTAGTTGGCTATCCCATGCACTCTTGTCGCCCCACTTGTCGGCCAAGTGCTTTTCATTCCGCTCGCAAATTTCCCCGTATTTCAGCGTGCCCGCATTGTCCATATCGCTGAAAGTCTGACTCCCATAATGATGCACATATACATCATGGGCAACTCCGACATTATGCCCGGCTTCCCTGGCCCGTAGACAGAAGTCTATTTCCTCACCACTACACGGCCACAATGATTCATCAAACTCCCCGATCTCATCATAAAGAGATTTTTTGAAAACCATTAAAAAGCCAACCACGAATTGCACTGCGTTTGCGTGGCCTTCGTGTTCCTCGGCTAATGCCGCCGCTTCCTGTTCGAGTTCCGGCTGGTTCTCGTAGGCACCAAGCGTAATATTTTGCAGACCCGCGCAATAATTCGTCAACGGTCCAACAATCGAGTAATGATCCAGCCATCCGACAAGCCTTTCGGCCCAGCCCGCTGTGACGATAACATCATCATTTAAAAGAATAATAATGTCGCCCTTCGCCGCCCGGATCCCCTGATTAACTGCTATCGGAAAGCCCTTGTTTTCTTCGTTGCGGATCAAGACCGTTTCGTTCATTCCGCTAAACGGTGGCTTAAAAGGCGGATCTGATCCGTTGTCTATGATGATAAATTCATAATCAAACCCGCCCGTATTTTCGCGGACGGCGTTAATACAATCGTGAGCCATGTCCGCCTGGTTCAAAACTGGAATAATGATCGATATCATGTGGTCCCCAAAATCATAAGTTCATAATCCACAATATAATGCCAAACCTGAATCGTTCCCGCCGGTGTTGTCACGTCGTCGGCTATCAGCGTCGCGTTTTGCCGCCTCATCCAATGGAACCATGTTGTATTTATTATCGTCATCGCGCATTCGTCGTAAAGCGTTTTAAGATCCGTAAACATATTTTCAACTTCGGTTGTCCCGGAAGTGGCCGAAAATAAAGAAAACTGAATAAGTACATCCTCAAAATTTTCCGTAAAAGTCTTGATCGGCGAATCCGAAACGACAAAAAAAACGGCATATGGATAATCGGTACCCTCAGGAGCACGGCCCTTAAACAAACGATTTGCAATGTGACCGGCTAATGCGCTTCCAGAAAGTTTGCCATATATAGCTGTCGTAAGGTTAAGCAATTACGTCGATTCCTTCGCCATTATGTCAAGCACTTCGTTTTTCTCATTCGGGTTCAAAATCGAAACAATGTTAAAATACCGATTCCCGAAATTCCCGCGCCAACTTGGACTAAAAGTGCTCCGGTAAACGATTCTTATTCTATGGGTAATTATCATATCTGTTTGCATCGATTGTATCTGCTCATTGGCTGAAATAGGCCATATTGCGCTCCAAGTTGTGCAAACATCAGTATATGAAACATCAAAACCGCCCATTCCATCTGAAATTTTTGTAGAGGCCTGCCAAGTGATTCGTTTATTCAACTGCCCGGATTGCATTAAAAATCATCCCAAAGCCGAAGGCTCGCGAGCAATCGCTGCGCCGTTTTGTTCGTCTGATAAGGCTGCCCGCTTACGATCTGGTCCTCACGGTTCCAATACATATCTGCACAAATCAATTTCATTGCCGACTTGATCCGATCCGGCACCAGCGCCCGAGTCGTCCATCCGCAAAAGAAACGCACCTGAATCGGCTGCGTAGGCCATTTGGTAAAGCTCGGCCATGTTTCGCCATAAGGCAAAACGATTTTTCCGCAGGCACTGCCGTTTGTCTCGATTAAATAATCGGTCGTCAATGTCATTGTGTTTGTCGTTTTGGTTCCCGTACTCGATACCGAATAATAGGTAACGGCAAGGCTCGTTGTTTGAAGATTTCCGAAAGGTAACTTGAATCGGTCCGCAGCCGGAAACTCGTCAAGAAAAAAGTCCCAGGTCTGCGTTATGATCGCCCGGCGCGTTATGTCCTCAACATGCTCCCTTGCTGCCGTGATGATATCGTTCAGCAGATCGTCCTCGATCGTCGTCGCGGTCAACCGAACGACCTGCGTCCCAAAAGTGCATACATCAACAAGCACTTTCGCAACCGTCCGGATATATTGTTTCGTTCCGGTATAAGCGATTTCCTGCGTTGACGGGTCCGTCGCGTCGGTGATTTGCGTAAATCCGCCACCGGTCCAGTCGGTGAAATCAGATCCGGCAAACGTAGGGTGCGCTGCTCCCTGGTCGGCCAGCTTGGCAGCCGTTCCTGTTACGCCGATGATCTCATTAAGCGTATATATCCCGGAGCGGTCTTTTACAGTGTAGGTCAATGCCGTGAGTTTCGCCACGCAGACGCAAGTTTTCCCGCTGGTCTGCCCGGTGATAATGTCGTCGGCTTCCCAATCGGATGCAGGAGCCACATCTATTGTGAGCGTTTCGGTATTCGTGTCGGCTTCCTGAATCTTAGCGTCCAGTGTCGCGCCTGCCGCGTTATATCCTGCTGCCAATGTCACAACAGGGGTATATCCTAAAACGTCCACACCGGCCCCCAGGTGATCGTATGCAACGGTTATGGCGTATTGATCGGATACGTTGCTTTGCGTCTGGTCGATATTGTCGGCAAACGAACCAGAGTCAACGCGGAGGTGTAACTTTAATTCCTCTAAAGTGATCGGCTCGAATGCCGGCGCTGTTACAATAACCAAATCACCCATTTTTAATCTCCGCTGTTTTCCGGATCAAGCTCCGGTTTTTTGGCTTTTGCTTTTTCAGATGTTAAGGTTTTTATTTTAAACTTTGGCGATCCGTCTTCCTTTTTGATCTTGGAAATCTTCACCAGGTTATCGTCCGAGCACCAGATATGCACATGCGCCTGGAGCAGCTTGTCTTTCTCGGCCATTTCCAGTGTTATCATTCCAGGTTCGTTGCCTGAGTACCAACCTTCAAAGCCACCGTCTTTGAGCAGATCGTCAACGTCCTCATCTTCGTTTGACGGCAGGATCGGCCTTGCCCCGGTCCAAGTGCCGTCAGGGAGTTGCTTGCCGCCGCTCCAGTCGATGTCTGCGAGTATTATTTCTTTTGCCATTGGTTCTCCTATTGAATAGCCCTGACAACAGCGCCACCAGTTGTTTCTGCCGCTCCGAAAGCCGCTGTGCTTCGGATCTGAAAGTTATTATCGGTCTTGCCTGCCACAATATCGTATTGTTTATTCATCTCGGTCATCTGTGTCAGCCCGTCAAAATAAACGACAGCACCGTTTAATAGCCCGTGAGCGGTTATCGTCACGACTCCTGGCGTCGCTTTTGTTATATCGTCACCCGAGGTGGTAAGCCAAGCCCCATACCCCAGCGGCCCAAAGTCAACATCGTCCACCGTAGCGGCCCCGGTTGACATAATCCCGTGCCAGGTGTTGGTAATCACGCTGGCATCAGTCAAGGCCTGAGTTGTGCCGACTATGGCGTTATTGTAAAAGGCCCAGATCTTGCCCTCTGAGGCATCATAAACAAGGGCTGCCTTAGCCCCTGCTGAATACGTTATCGCTGTGCTGATAAGCGAAGTATCGGTTCCGGCAACCCGCTTGAAGACTTGGAGTTTTGCCGCTGTCCTGTCAACATAGCAAAATAGGCCGTCTGTGGAAGCTACACTGTCGTTTGCAAGGATTACAATTCCGCTGAGTTCCCCCGCTGCGGCTGCCGGAGTGAACCAGTAGCGGCCTTGACTGAAGCCGAGATTGGAGAGGGTGAGGATGGAGGAGAGAGTAATGGGTTTAACTGAGATTTCATCAAAAAGTATTGTACCGGCGCCAAAATTTGCTTGCCATACGACAATTCGAGTATTTGTAACCGTTGCTTTAAAATAAGCTGTATGTTGTACCCAACTACCTGTTGTAGTCTCTTCTATTACCAAACGAAAATTAGTCCAAGGAGATTCATAAACTATAGACTGAAAAAGTTGTGCCCCCGACGTTCCAGATTTAGCATATACTGAGAGTTTATAAACCGTACCGACAATAGTAGTTATTTCTGTATATCCTCCAGAATTTACATCAAGACCCGTGGTGACTTCTAAACAATTATTTGACTGCCCACCAGCTATTGAAGCTAATAATGACCCACCGTTTTCAGTCCAACCTGTTGTATTCACATCCCAAGTGGGATTAGTAATCTTCTCCGCCCCCAACGTCTCCGTATGCCGCGCAGCATTGCCGGAGATGGTGCCGGTTTCGGAAACCCATCGTCGCGAAGACGAGTCTATCCGACGGCCGTTAATAGGCTGAGTATTAGGGCCAGTGAAATCGTCAATAAAATTTGTGACGTTTTCGCCTAACACCCCCGAAAGTCGTTGTCTTGTTCCGCGCAAAAACGGCATTATTAATCCCTCAAGATACCGATTTTAAGCGTTATCCCAGCTGCCGAATATGTTCCGGCAGCCCTGGAAATCGCCGCAACAAATAGTGATGTACTGATAGTGGCGGCTTTGGCAAGAATGCTCAAACTACCCATTGTGGCAAGCTGAGATCCGACTAAATCGACGTAATCGCTGGCGGCTATCTCAACAATCCCAAGAATCTGGCCTGCGTTGGTATCGGTTATGCTCACAGCATCGTTCTCGGTTCCGATTGATACGTTGGTTTGCAAAAATACAATGTCCAGAGCTAACGCGAGATCGTCTTTGTCAAGCACGACAAGCGACTGTATTACACCCGTTCCACCCACCAACCGCACGGCCCCCGCGACCTCTTGCGTCGCCGCAAGCACATCGCCGCTTGCATAAATGTTTGTGTCGAGTGAAAGCGTAATGTCTACCAAACTTAGGCTATTGATATAAATTACATTTTGTGAATCGGTTTCCGGGTCAAGTCTCATTGTTCCCCCTTTGGAAAATGTTCGTACCAGTCAATAAAAACATGATGTACGTTTGCGTCGGCGCCAAGATTCGTTAAGAGAAAAACATATGGCGTATTGCGCTTTAAAATATATTCCTGTGCTCCCCTGAAATCTCCTCCCGCTGGCTTCGGTCCAGTGCCGATAGCAATAGGCTCCGTCCTGATAATGGTTCCTGCAGTAAAATTAGCTGCTGCAAGTTCTGTCTCGTCAAAAGTGGTCACCTTATTTGTAGTATGCGCTGTCGCATTGTCCATCGCTCCGCTTATCTTGTTATTGTTACGGTCACGGTTAATGAACTTCCGTCGTGGATTTCGTGATGCTCATGTTCAATCGTTGTTATGGCATGGGTGCTCGCATCAATGCGCGGAACCTGATAAGTATCATCCCCAGTCTTACATAAAAGTCCCTTGAAATATTTATCGGCGTTAGCATCCAATATCATATCGGCCTCTTAAAAAATATGGCGGCGGTGTTAAACCTGCCGCCATATTTAAAGTTTAAAAACTGATCGCTTATAGACCGATCGGTACTTCGTCCCAGGTCAAACCAATGTCAACAGTAACACCGGCCGCCCCGAGGGCTCCGATAACGCAAACCGTTCCGGGTGCAAATCCAATAGCACCTTTCAGGTCTCCGCCGATAACTTCCGCTCCAACGATATTGATTGCAGCCGTGTTGTGGAAAAGCGGCCATGCGATAACAGGCGCAGTCTGAATTGTTGCAACCGAATAAGCAACACATGATCCCGCTGCAAGTCCGGTCGATCCAGTCAATAGTGATTTCCCGGTCAATGTCGCTACCGTCGGGGTCGTCGGCACGATCGTCTGTGCGCTGACAGCCATCACCATTCCGGTCATGGCCGCAGAGGTCGCCCAAACAGTGATGCTCCATAGTTTTGGGATCATGTTAACGCCGCTGGTCGCCGGGTTATAAACAACCAGCCCAATTTGTGCCGTTGCGGTATAAAGCGCAACGTTCTGACCCTGACAAAAAGCGAAGTAATGCTTCCCGGCCTGTGTTTTGTCCTGATAGCCGGCTTCGACAACGAGGCTGCCGAGACTATTCCCCCGGAGCGGATTCGTCCCTGTCGATGCTGGAGTATTTCGTCCTATTTTGGCAAACATAATATTCAACCTCCGTTATTTATAAATTTTTAGAGCAATTCTGCACGTTTGATCGCCCTTGCCTTCCGCAAATCCAAGATCCAGCCATCGGCATAACGTACAAATTCATCGCCGGTATCAACCGCATGAAAAAGCGATCCTGCCGGATATGCCGCCGTGTCCGTGAGTTCGTCGAGGTCGGCCAGCACTCCTTGGTAAGGTGTAACCGTAGCCACTTTTTCGATAGCCATGATTCACCCCCTTTATGCCGCTTCGATATAAGAACCGTCATCAAACGGAACATACCAGACCGAAAACTTTGCCGATCCTGCTGAAAATGCTGCGGTCGTGGCATGAAACACTATTGCCCCACCGAGTCCAATCTGGCCCAAAATATAAGGATCGACGGCCTTCGCTACCGAAACCCCGATGGCACTGAAAGTGGTGGTCCCACCGATTGCAGCTCCGAGAATAAGGCGTATGCCTTTCGCCCATGCACCTGATCCGGCATCAAGTGAAACAGCCGTCAGGTCAACTTGCGCTCCGCCAGTAGGCGTAAAGCCAAATTTAACCAAACATCCAGCGCCTACTAGAGTCACATAGGCTTCTCCGACCAACTGGCGAACGAGAACCCTGCCGCCGACTACATTGAAAAGGGTCGTGAGTGTCGGGTTAGCTGTCGATAAAGTTGCCCCTGCTATTATAGCAGTATCTACCCGCAGGCCATAATTGATATCGGCGATTCTGGCTATCGTTGAAGGACTGTAATAACTCATGATTGATCTCCTTTAGGCTGATCCTGTTCGGACCCCACCCGGTTATATGGGCGGCCATTTAAGACCGCCCGATTAATGGTTAGTTGTAAATCGCCGTCGGCATCGGCATGTTGGCATACCGGCACTCTGTCAGGATCACAAAGCAGGTCATGAGCGATGGAGTTCCGGGGTCGCCGATGGTCAACGCTACACAATCATTCGGAGCCGTGAGCATTGAAGCTGATATCGGCACCATGAACCGTCTGTTTGCATCGTGGACCAACGTAATATTAAACGTGTTGGCCGTTGCTACCCGGGGGATCATAATGTCCTCGGCAAACAAAGTTCCGTTGACGACTGCCGTTTTCCCGCCGCTGAAGGTCAAAACCTCGTTGTCGACGTAAGCGGTTTCATCGCGGCCATAAAGGATTACCTCGTTTCCGAGGTCCTCGTAAACGTACCCGCTGGCCGTTGATGTTCCAATCGCGGTTTCCCCTGCCGCTGCGGCGACTCCTGAAGATTCGCCGTCATATTTCAGCCGGCATCCTGAATCAAAGTACCGGCTAAACGCCAGCGCGGTCGCTGCCGTGGTAATTGTCGGCCCCTGAAACATCGTGACCGCTGCCGAAGCAGTTACAGCCGCGCCGGTGATGATCCAGAACTCGGCCATTTCATAATTTTTTAAGCAAACGATATTGCTCTGGCCACCGCCGTTTTTGTCGATTGGACTCCAACCGACATCAAGATGATATTTTTTTCCGTACCCTTCCATGTTTAAATCCTCCCTGCCGGGTCGTCCGGCATTTTTAAAATTACCGGGTTGTCCGGTAATTAGTTTTTAAACTGCTATTCGTTGTTCATCCGCTTCATACTTCTGGCGAATGATCTCCATGTAACCTGCTTCCCAAAATTCCCGATTATAATTCGCCCTGCCATTGCAAAATCGGCATCAGTAATATCAGGATCTTGTCGCAAGCGTGACAAAATGGCTTTGCGTGTAATCCGCTCCACCCTTTGCCGGTGTTAATGCGGAAGCCCTTACGGGTTGGCCATCCACACGCATCACAAAACGGAATAAACTTTGGTCGCTGACAAAAGCCACGTGTATGCTCATATCCGACTGAATCCCGCCTTTCTCCGCGATGATATACCCGTTATTGAAATCGGCCAAAATGATGTCGCCCACCGTTCCGAGGGTCTGGCATTGCTCGATCGGATAAACGGGCCGTCCGTATAGAGTATCATACGGAAGATTCGACAATCCGCCTGCCGGCATGTAAACCGGAACTCCGCCAGTGCCAACCGCAAGACTCATGGAATGAAGCTGGGGCTCGACGTTTTGGTTAATCAGCCAAACCGAATACTGCCTAGATGATGCAAACAGCCGCGACCGCATTTTCATAATGTTCTCAGCCATAACCGTTGGCGTTGTCTGGCCATTTTCCTTTGCAACAGTGACGAGGCTGCCCGAATTTAAAATGCCCATCGGCTGGCCTGCTCCGGTCCCGTTCACGATGGCTTCGTCAAGCAGATACCCGAATTCTGCCACAAATGCTTGTCTGATAAAGGCTTCGAGCGCGACAGCATCGGTCAAAAGCTCATCGGTCGAATACACAAGCCCGATCAGTTTGTGAAGATTCAACTCGATCTGCCGAAACTTCGGCTTGCTTGCCGTTTTGTCGCCAGCTTCATCAATCCAGTATCCGATAATCCCACCGGACCTGGTAGCAACTCGGCTTGTTTCATCAACACCGTTGATCTTCATCGAATTGGCGGTTCCACTGATTTGAATCCTGCGACACTTCGGCGCAAGTATTCCAGTCTCGTAAACCTGGGCCAAAAGTTCATTGCTAAAATCCTGCTGGACCAGAAAGCCCCCATCGGCGGGTACGGTTTCTCCCATGCCGGTAGCCGCATTGAAAAGCCTGGGGTCAACACCAGCGCCGGGACGTGCAGCATTCAAAACAGCCGCCATCTGCTCACCAAAGCTGGTAAATCGGTCTTTGCTCGCCCGGTTAACACCGACCTTAATGCCAGAGACTGCAACAGGTTGTGTCTGCACCGGCTCTGGAGCTTCCAGCGACCGATGGATGCGATCCTGTCGTTCCATCGTAACAACGATTTTCTGAATGTCTTCCACGGTTTCAAGTAGTTCGTTTTTTAAGGCAAGCTCTGCCTCGGTGATTTCCCGATTTTCATTGACGCATTTCGCATCAATGTCGGCTGCTTTTTTCATAAGATTTTTTATGTCGTCTCGGTATTGGGTCAAGGTCTTCATCTGTTTTCCCTCCAAAATTAAATTTAAATTACTGATGGGGCTGCTACTTCGGCCCTGGTTAATAAGTCGCTCACTCTATCCTTTTTCGGCTTTAGTGGCTCAACGTCCCGTTGAACAGTCTTTACCGGCGGCGGATCTGCAGGCGTTCCAACGTCCCGCTGGTCGTCCTTAAATCCTTCCGCAAGGATCTTTTTTGCTTCTTTATTTGAAAGCCCTGCGTCCCGTAGAGCTTTTTCAAGCGTTCGTTTTGAAAGTTTTGCTGTTCGATCTTTGATTGATTGTGGCGTATTGGCAAAAATCGATAGGTCATAGCTCCCCTCAAGCGGTTCGCCATCATAAATCCGATCCGCGAATCCGTTCTCAACGGCCTCTTTTGCCGTAAACCATGTTTCAGCGGCCATCCAATCCAGGACTTTCGCCTGGTCGTTTCCCGTCTTTTTGACGTAATCGTTTGCGATCGATTCGTTGATTTTTGCGTGCAGTTCTTTTTCCTTTCCGATATCCTTGATCAACGCTGCCAAATCGTCCGCGTTGAAATATCCGAAGATATCGAGAAAGCTCAAAGCGTTATGGATCATAAAAAAACCGCCATCGACAATCTCGATTTCGTCTGCACCCATAGCTAAAAAACTGGCCGCCGATGCCGCAATGCCGTCAATGTGAACAATCACTTTCGCTTTATGCTGCAAAATCGCCGTTTTCATCGTTCGTGCCGCGAATATGTCGCCGCCAGATGAATCAATACGGACGTGAATGGTGCCGGCATCAATCGCGTTGAATTCCTTGACCCATTCTTCGTGATCCATGCCAAACCAACCGCCAATGTCACTATAAATATAAACGGTCTTTTCGCCTTGCTTAGCCTGTATTTCCTGGCGATTATAGATCGCCCTTGTTGCCATTTTTCTAACGGTTAACATTATGATTCCCCCGTTTTTTTGTGCATTTCAATCAGCCGCGCGGTCACGGTCCCTGGTTCGACCTGTTGAAGCGTACCCAATGACGGCTTCCCCTGGTTTTTGGATAGATATTCGTCAAATTTGCTCAATGGTATGAGACCGGTCGGCATCCAGTGTTCATCCATCAACGGATCGGCACTCGGGTTCATGTCCTCTTTTTCTCTAACCTCGTTAGGTGTCATGAGCCCATTGCCAACCATCAACTTGTAATATTCGGCCCTGTCCTTTGAGTTTGCCCGAAGCAACCCTTCGACAATGTGCTTCAAATATAGTCTTTTCTGCTCTTTTTCTGACTTTGAAAGCAGTTGCATATTGTAATTTTGTTCAAATCGGACCAGCCACGGCAAAATCGAATCCATGACAAATGATGTCTGCTCCGCTTCGATGTTGTTAAAACTCGATTTTGTTAGATCCTTAAGTTTGTGCGGCGGAAGGTTGAACCATCGAGCAATTTCCGGGATCTGGAATTGCCTGGAATTGTGCGTTACAAGTCCGTTCGTTATATGTGTATGGCAACCTTCTATTTCTATTCCGATTGTTTTGCCTTCTCCGAGACTTCCAACGGAAATCACCCTATCATAAAGAAAGTTTATTTCTCTATATCGGCTATTACCTGGATTGACATATTTAAGTAGACGGGTAGCTTTTTCACTATGGGATAATGATAATATATCCGCAGCTTTCCCAAGTTGGCTATTTGACATTACATAGAGGCCCCAAGATTTCTTGGTTTCGCACATCTGCCCCATTATTTTCTTTGTCCCACCATTGTACATTTTGTATATAGCTGACTGTATCCCAAGCATATCAAGCAAATGCTGGCATCCCTTCAATAACTCAATGCTTGTACTTGCCCAGTATAATGCTGGAGTTTGTTTCCCAGATGAGTCTCTAATGCTTCCGTCAGTATCAAAAAATCCAGACAAAAAACCTCTCCATGCATCTGGACCGCCGGTAAAAATGATCTCCGGCACAAATTTTGTATGTGAATGTTTCCCAACAAGCCCTGAAATATTTAAGAGGGTCCTGATGGGTGAGCCCTTAACCCCAACCCCATTAGTTATTATTTCATGGTTATAAGAATTGCCTTTTGTTTTTCGTTCTTTTAAATCACCGTTTAATGACAGACATGCATTTCTTACTTTTTGAATTATTCCGACGTTATCAGAGCAGAAAGTACAACATCCCTTTCTTATATATCCGTCCCCTACCATTGCACCTAAAAAATAAGCCTCCAAAAAAGACATACCGCTATTCGTTTCAGGCATCCCGAGTCCAATCCTGAGATAATTCCCAACCTCAATATCTTTTAATGGTATCCATTTTTCAGGATTATTTTTATGGATTCGACCACCAGGAGTCCTAAGTTTAACAATGCCCAAGCATGGGTGATCTTCCGAAGCTATCAACTCCCTGCCCCTTGCCGTTCTAATTTTGATAAGCCTTTTATTTTTTGGAGGTGCAACAACTTTTACTTTTGCTGGGATAGGCTTGCCATCAGACCATCCAATAATGATATCACCAATGTTAATATGTTTAGCGGGGACAAGAGAACCATCATACATCGAAAATAAAGTATCTGGCGTGACACACTCTAAAAACTGAGAATCGTTTGGCGGAATACCGATATTTTCAAGTTTCATACCATCTTCAAGGAGCATGAGCCGATGAGATTTCCCCAATCCTGAGTATGTTTCGGTCAATGACGTTTTTAAATTCTTGTGTGCTTCCGTGTTCAGCTGATTCGGATGGCTTACAACAATCCCCGGGTGCGTGCCCTGCCCAAAGTATAGACTCCCGAATGTCTCAAGTGCCATGCCCAGGCCGATGGACTTTGCCGCCATAGAAACAACCGAATACCCTCTGAAACCGTCAAAACCAAGCCCCGGAATGTGCAAAATCTGCCGCCTTGGAAGCGTTATCGTCTCATTTCCAACGCGAATGTCATATTTTAGGTCGCCGTCAACTATTCGTATCGCCACAATCCGGTCGGGAGTGATCGGCCATAATTCGACAATATCTCTATATCCGTTCCTAACAATCTCAGCATACCCGTTGCCCCATGCCAAAATGTGCGAAGTCAACGTCTCGCGCCCGGCCATAGCCGTCATGTACGGATTCCACTGGTCGTGCATCACGCGATAAAGCGGAAGTTGATCAAAATTCTGCTTATCCTTGCCCTGCTTCTGCATCAAATGCAGCGGAAGACTGCCGACAGTGCCGGATATGAGGGATATGGCGTTATAAACTGCGGAGTAAGTCAGAGCGGTTTCTTCGGTGACTATCTCGCCTGATAGCGATTGCGCGCCGTAGAGGTTCCAAAGCGAGCGATCCCATGCTTTCGGATCGGTGAGGCTAAGATTAAAAATTTTTCGGATCTTGCTTATGAAGCCCACATAATATTTCCCGTAAGTCAGATAAAACTGCTTTTGGGATATTATGAGGCGTTAAAATCGTGGCTGTAAAGGCAGGGTGAGATAAAACAGTGAAAATTTATGAAAATTTATGAAAATTTATGAAATCCTTCCCGCGATCTTAGCCTAAAATCTAAAATCGATTGCCTTGTGACCCTTATTGAGCCGTGTAATTTTTCGGTGCAGAAGTGACCATGATCGATCCATAATCGAATGCAGCGCTCCGAAACTGAAAAATATGTCGCGACCTCATCGACACGGAACAGGTCTTTTCTGATCAATTCTGAGTCGTCAACCGCTTCTTGCGGATCATCAGGCACAAGCGGCGGAGATGCTTCGTCCTGCGGTCTTTCTTCCAGTTGTTCCGGTTCGTGGTTCTTTTCCTCTATCATCGATTTCGCTGGTCGGCCTCTCTTTTTTTTAAGCATTTCTTCCCTTTTCATATCGCCATCCTTTCCTTGATCTCATCGGCTAATTCTTTTTCTTTTTTAAATCGTAAGAGCTGGGCTAAACTCATTTTTGCTTTTATTTCATCTGACCGCTTGCTTCCCAAATTGCGTCGGTGCCCTTTGTGCGCTACACTTAATTTTAATCTTGTTTCAATAGTAGCCTTTTTTCCAAGATTTGGCCGCTTCCCTTTGTGAGATTTGCTCATCTTGGTCCTTGTCTCTATTGAATGCTTTTTCCCCAATCGTGACATTTTAGCCTTTTGTTCGTCTGTCATTTTTCGATTTCTGCTGATTTTAATGAGTCTTTCCTTGTGTTCTGCGCTCATTTTTTTGTGCGAATGAGATTTTTTTCTTTTTTCTATTTCTTCTTTCGACATTTTTCGGCCCAGGTTGGCTAACCTTACCTTTGCCTTTGATTCCTCAGTATGCTTAAACCCAAAAGATCCTTCTCCGCCATCTGTCAAATTATATCCTCCCGGTCCTTTGGATTGCATAGATGTGATCATTTCTTTTTCTTTTTTATCCATATCCGCTTTTGAAGTACAATGGAAAAGTGTTTTAAATTTAAAGTTTTCCAAGCCATACTTCCTGATAGCGTTGTGAATTGCACACTTGCTATTATTAATAAATGTATCGCGAATGTGGTAATATTCGCGGTCTTTAAGTGTTCTGGCGGTCTGCCCGATATAGATTTTTCCATTCAACTGATTTGTCACTTTGTAAATTATAAACTTCCGTGGTTCCTTCATTTTTTTCCGCCCTGAGGTATTAAAGCCGCATGCGCTCAGAAATCTGGTCAGAATCCATTCCGTCGTATGCTGATTTAACAGGTCCGCCCTTGAGCAATGCCCGCGCCATTGCCATAATTAAAGCGACCGCGCCGTCTATGCGTTCGGTCGATTTCTCCTTGTCCGGTTTCTGGTTCCCCGCCGGGTCCATCTTGATCGCCACGTTTGACACCATCCATGTCAAAACCGGGTTCCCGCCATGCGCCAATTCTTTACCGATCACCATTTTTTCAACGTCTTTCGTAGGCGCGTTCATGGAAGCGTACCCCTGGCCGAACTGCACAAGCGATTTTTTGCCGTCAATTTCAAATCCCAGGTCCTGCAAATCGGTCGTTATTTTCTCCGATCCCCACCGATCAAAAGCCAATTCCGCGATATGGAAATCATCCGAGTCCTGTTTAATCTGCGCCAAAATAAACGCATAATCAATGAGGTTTCCCGGTGTCAAAGTGATAAAACCCTGCCGCGCCCACACGTCATACGGCACCTTATCGCGGGCAACACGCTCCCGCATATTGTTTTGAGGCAAAAAAAACCGGCAAAGGATCTCGTACCTGCCATCATCGTCAACCGGCGGGAACACCAGCACCCAGGCCGTTAAATCGATATTTGTCGATAGGTCAAGGCCACCGTAACACGTCCGGTCCTTTAACGCCTCCGCATCAACCTGAAATGCGCAGGCGTTCCACTTGTCCGACGGTATCCATTTCGTGATCGATTCCGTCCAAATACAAAAATTTAGCCTCTTGACAATGTTCTCCTCTGACGGCATCGCCTGCGCTTGCGCCACTTGTCTTTTCAGGTAATCCATAAATGGCGCCCCGAGATAGTGCAGATTCGGATTCGCTTTCTCCCAGGTCGACGGGTCGCGCCAATCGTCACAATCCGGGCACCCGTCCTGAGGTATCGTCTTGCCGTCCGCCTCGCACGCTGCACACACGTCCAGCCCGGTCATGATCCCGAACCACGCATCATCTGTCAGCGTACCCTCAAGGATTTTCTCTGTATATTCGTGATGCTGAAAACAAATCGATTGCCGGTCGTACCCGGCATTCGTGATCTCAAATATCAACGCCTGGCGCCGCGTTTTCGTACCTGCGCTCATTTTTCTGACAACTAAATCGTTTGGGTGCTCGTGGATTTCGTCTATTAGGCAAATGTGAGGTTTTTTGCCGTCAAGGCCTCGATGCTCTGACGATACCGGCCGAAAGAATGAGTTCCCGGGAACATACGCGATATTGTGCTGCCCGATTATAAATTCGGTTTTCAGGTCTTCCGATCCGCCTGCGAACAGTCGAGCGTCGCGGAAAAGGATACCTGCCTGCTCCCTGGTTGTAGCCGCTGCATAAATCTCACTACCGGGCTCATCATCAAACCCGAGACCATAAAGCCCAATTCCACCAGCCAAAGGACTTTTGCCATTGCCCTTCGCTTCCTCGACATACGCGGTCCTAAACCGCCTGTACCCGTCCCGTATCCGCTTCCAACCGAAGATGCTGCCAACTATAAATTGTTGATGAGGAGTTAAAACAAATGGCTGGCCATCGAAAGCCCCCTCGTAAAAGCAGAGGAAGGACGGGAAAAAATCGATCACCTTGTCTGCCGCCGCCTCATCAAAATATAGACCGCGCTTTTTGCCGGTCTTTAAATCGTCCAAATGACGACGGCACGCGAGGCGAACCCACTTGTTTGCAATGATAACCCCCGCGCAAATGTCCGTGGCGTACTGCGTCACCGGATGCAGTTCGGGTTTCTTTTTTGGCTTTTTCGGCATCCGCTACCCTTTCACCCTGGCCCTAAACGCATCCGTCTTGCTCTGAGGTTTCGGCCCATCGAAATCCAACCCCGCTCGACTGCTCGGAGTCATGCCAAACTCAACCAGCCACTTCCGCATTTCACCTTGATTTTTGTTTGCGATTGCCAGGTATGGCGACTGCATCGGGAAACCAGATTGCGCCTTGATTAACACCCCCGACTTTTGTATCTGCAATGTCGCCGCCACCCATAAAGAATAATTTGTACAATACGCCGCCAGCGCCGTTATGTCGAGATTCGTTAAAAGGCCGAGCACATACAACTGCCTGGCCATCCGGCGCCATTCCTTTTTTGCTATCGCGTCCAAAAATTTCGGCGCCTTCGGTAAAGTTTCGGCCTTCTCCGGTTTCGGCTCATTTTTCGGTAATGGCCGCCGGCCCGGGTTGCCCTGTAACAGTTTTAGTTTTGTCGGCCTTGTCCTCGGCCCAGGCTTCGCCATTAGAACACCCCCCAAAATAAGGCCCGCATCACAAGGCCCGGCACTTCCTTGAGCACGTCGGAAACCACTTCATCCGCTTCCTGCTCCGCGATCTTCTCCGGATCCGGGTTATCCATCACCTTGTCTGCATACGTCTCAGGCGTCAGGCCTTGCCATGGATCGCCGGTCATTGACGGCCCGGCACATGATAACACCAAAAACAATAAAAGAATAACGACGGGATTGAATCCGAATACCTTGCAAATTTCTTTCCATAGCTGGCTAAGTGCCACGCCAAGCTCAGTCCGTTGACGCAAAAAAGATCCTTTGGTATATTCCAAAATGTCTCTGTCCGTGAAATATTTCTCAAGTCCGAGTGTTTTTCTTAACCGTTCTATGAGTTCCGCTTGATTTTTCATCATAATAAATCCCTCCCGTCTTTTAGGTTTTAGCCAATATTAGCCAAAAATATCCAAACATATTAGATTTTAAGCGTTATTTTATTATATTTTACCATAATCACCCGCAATCGTCCACAACCGCCCGTCATAGCATTTGACCTTGTATTATATCTATTATATAATATATACCATAATCAATCCCGCGATTGTCGCGGGACAAACCACAACCCAATCACCGCCCCAATATGGGGCAAAGAAAGAGGTGAAAAATGAGAAAACTTATCGATGGTAAAGTGCGCGACACAAAAAAAATGGAATGTGTAGTCGCCCGCGAAGGTAACTCCAACGATTGTTATGGCGTTTACAACCGGATCATGTTGGATAAACGCGATAATACTCATTATTTGTGGTTCGGCCACTGGTCTTCTGGGCTCGGCCCAGACGAAATCACACCGATTGAGGATGTCCCCGCGTTTGTGTCGGGACACGAGTGGGAACTCGACGAAGAAGATGAAGCGGAATACGTAGAGGAATTGCTTGATACCCAAGCAATCCAAAAACGCATCCGCCAGGTACGAGATGCAATCAATAAATGCAAAAATCCCGACCTGATTGATCAAATCGGAAAACTTCTGAACGTATAAGCCACCGCCCCGCTCTACCAGCAACGCAACGGCTTCCGGGTTAAAATCCGGAAGCCGTTTTTTTATGGAGTGAAACAATGGAAAAGAAATGCAAGCATCCACCCAGGCGATTATATTAATGGTTCGTAAAAGATGAATACGCGAAACCAATTTTGTGTGTAGGCTGTTGTGACTGTGGCAAAATTCTAAAGGGAGAATACAAAAATGGCGAAGAAAAAAACGTATATTTTGGAGCACAACGACCCGGAGCTTTGGCATCAAATCAAAATCAAGGCACTGGAAGAAAAGACCACGGTCAAAGACAAAATTCTTGAACTCCTTAAAAAATGGATGAAGGAATAAATTATGGTTTTGCATTTAACTCTCCATCGCCAATGGTTCGACGAGGTCGCATCCGGTATCAAAAAAATCGAATATCGGGAAATCAAACCGTATTGGGAAAGACGGCTTGATGGCCATCAGTTTTCCGAAATCCATTTCCGCAACGGATACCGGGCCGACTCCCCGCTCATGCAGGTAGAGTGCCTCGGCATCGTTAAAAATGGGCGGTATGAAATTCATCTCGGCAAAATCCTCAAAACAATCAACTATGCGCGATAATCCGTCGCGCATCCTCAACCGGGGCGGGTGGTCCGATATATCGAAAAGTTGCGATCATCCGTCCAAGATACTGTCTATAATTCCCACCCCCCATCGACGGTGTTCCCTTTTTGCCTCTGTTTTTATTTATGTTTATAGCCGGTTTTGAAATCATTCTCCATAGCGGCGACTTCGCGCAGTAGTGGTTTCTAACCGGGTGCGCCGATGAGCCTATATAATCCCAACCAATCGCCTTTAAACATGAGGCGATATATTCCTCCAATTTTATTCCGATCCCGACCCCCTGGTAATCTGGCAAGCAAACCATCCGATGCCCGCGCTTTGTCCGCTTGAGTCGATTGTTCACAAATTGAAGATATGAATAAAACGCCACCGGCAACCCATCATAAAAAGCCACAAAACATTGTGCCGCTTTGTTTAAATCCGCCGTTAAATAGTGATAGCGTTTGAAATACTGCCAAGCATTATAGCGCACCCGGCAGATGTCGAGCTTGATTTCCGGTCGCCGCCGAAGTAACCTCCATTCAAAAGCGTTTTCAATCGGCCGGTATACCCAATCCGGTTGCAACCAGTCTTCAATGTCGTAATGGCATGATGCCGCAATTAGTTTTTTGCCATATCTCCGCACCGTCTTTGCAACCGCAGAACTTCCAATTTTTGCAACCGTCCTATCGACAACGGATGTAAATTCATCGATCACACACAAATCTTTGCTTTCTGCCAGTGCCCGTGCAATGTGAACCCTGAACTTTTCACCGTTGGAAAGCACATGGAATGGTCTGAACCAAGACGGAGGCGAAGAAAAACCAACCGAATTAAGCAAGGCCGATATATCTTTAATACCCATTGTTGCCGGAAAACCATCAAGCACTGATTTCTTTTTAGGCCAATCGAAACGGTTTGCAATATGCTCTGGGAACAACTCGTTAATTATCGTCGTCTTCCCCGATCCAGACGGCCCGACGATCAATCCGATGTTCCACGGCTTTTCATCGATAGGCAACTCCACATGCCAAGTCTCAGCGCTCTTTTTTGTCGGAGGGATATCAAACATTCCTTCGAGCTGCAAAACTCTCGGAGTTCGTTCAATGGTCGATTCTCTTACGATATCAACGCTTTGCAATTTAAATTCTCCCCTTGAAATTTTGTTAAAAGTTCAATTTGCTGCTCTTCTCCGTCGCACTCAATAACAATCATAAACTTTTGTTCAAGCGTAAGCTCGCCAACACCATCCTTGCCTGAATCACTTCCCCAGGCCTTCGGAAAATCGACACCCCAATCGACAAGCGGCAAATCGTCCCAACCATTCGCCAAAGCGTCAAAATCCCACTCCCCAAAGCCAGCGTTATCTTTAATAATAAACTCGCGCTTTTGTTCCGGTGTCAACCTAGACACGATCTTAACCGTGCAGTCCTTTGCGGAAGTTTTTTGCAAAGCGAGTAACCGCATATTCCCGCCCATCACGGTCATCGTTTCATCAACTACGATTTCACGCAATTCAAGCATGTCCGGGAACTCTTTTAACGATTTAACAAGGTTTTTCATCGCCTTCCCGGTTATAGTGCGCGGGTTATCCGGGTTTAGTTTGATATCGTCCAGCTTTATGGTTTTGATTTCGATTTCCATTTGTTTCACCTACCCTACTTTCAATTTGCGCCCGTGTGAATAAAGG
>Ga0180007_10001716_pt1 | contig 28146 bp, 37 predicted proteins | sample MM_PC_MetaG_FD_121122 | JGI IMG/M metagenome (GOLD analysis project Ga0180007, IMG submission 121122) | Groundwater microbial communities from the Aspo Hard Rock Laboratory (HRL) deep subsurface site, Sweden - MM_PC_MetaG | ecosystem: Environmental > Aquatic > Deep subsurface > Groundwater... | reverse complement strand
ATTATGGCAGTCTACCATAGTTACCCGTGTTTCTGGGTCTATAGTAGCCATTACCTCTAAGTATGTTTTTCTAAACTCTTCTGCGGATCTTTTGCCTAAATATTTTCCATTTTCATCTTTTATTTCTTTTGAGTAGTATTTACCCTCATAAAGAATACCGTAACAAGGGGTGTATGCGTGTCGGGCTAGATGCTGTTCTCTTGTAGGAGGAATAAATTTTTCCTTAGACTCGCTGTAAACGTTGTAATCCCATACAGGATTAAAGTCTTTAGGATAGCCTTCCCTATAGTTTTTTATCTCTCCTTCCACATACTTTTCGGATTTTTCATAAGCTATTACAAATTTATCATAGTAATCATTTAAATTTTCATAATAACTTTTTTCCATTGCTTCCCAGTCAATATCTTTTATTAACGCTGAGTCGCATAGGGTTTTATCTAAACTGCGTTTTATTCCTTCTTCATTGTTGTACCAAACAAAACCAAGTTCTCCCTTTTCTCCAGTTTTACCCTCTTTCAGTTTAAACATGTTAGAATATCTTCCACCAATTTGGTACCAGTCCCAGAAAGAATTAGGATTAGCCATGCGCCCGAAGACTATACCATCTAAAGTAATATCCTTTGGTAGATTTCCATCATACTTTTTGTATAGCGAATATGCAATTTTATTGTAGTGTTCTGGAGGATGTACAATAATAGAATGATCTTTAGGTATCATATATTCTTCTTTAACCATTTCAAAAATGTTTCCTGAGAAATCTCCTGTTCGTGTACTTTCTACATACCACCTTATTGCATCGGCTGTATCTCCATCAGATACAAATTTTAAATATCTTTTATCCTCAGGATCATAGTCAAAAGGTTCTAGTTTACTATCTACATCTTCTCCAAAAACTAAAATAGCATAGTGCATGATTATTTTCCTTTCTTATTTAATATATGATATTTCACAATTTTTAATTGTTACAACATCATTTGGTTCTATGTTAAATGAATACTTATTAATAACACAATTAAAATAGGTAAACTGCATACCCGTTCCTGTCTCTGTTGTTATATTAAGTTTTCCGTTTTTCCTGTGAAGCAGTCGTATTTTCCCGATTCGTATAGTTCAAGTATTTCACTTCGAGGCTTCACAGAACTTCTTTTGATATATAAAACCTCAGTGCGCTTGTGTCCCGTGCGCTTCACTGCTTCTTTTGATCGTTCGATGTTGTCTACTTTGCTACTGCTCATTGATGCCTCAATCTCTACAATTTCCCATTTTGATTGCACATTATCAAGACAACCGTCCATTGGATAGCAGGATATAATCGCGTTGCTCTGGCTCTTGTCAATGATGTCTATAAGCGCGTAAAAATCTTCCCTTGTATAACCTCCATAGTGCCCTTGGTTTGCTCCTGGATACGGGGGATCGCAGTAGAAAAAAGTTTGTGGTGAGTCGAACTGTTTAATGAATTTAAGGGCATCTGTATTACTCACCCCTACGCTTTTCATTCTCTCAACGTAGTCAAAAAGAATACTGTTTTTTGCCCATGTAGCCCCTGTATTTCTACTATATACTGCCCTTTTCCATCCAGTGTTTAATTGATTAGAAAAAGACTGCTGAATATTTACGAAAAAAGCAATTGCAAGATCCAATTCTTCAACACCTTCAGGGTTTTTGCAGATCTTCAGACTTTCCCGGTGGTGTTGTTCACACATAGGATATACCGCGATCCTTTCTGCTAATTCGTTTCCGCGTCTGCTCAGAACGTCGAAAAAATTAAAAACTAGGCCATTGAGATCGTTAATGTATTCTCTATAGTGTGTTGTGTTCGTTACTTTCGGACGTGGTTTCCTGAATAGAATTGTGGCCCCACCGCAGAACGGCTCAGCGTAAACCGTATGCTTGTGGATATAGGGAATTATTTTTCCCGCTATCCGCTGTTTTCCTCCGTAATATGAAAATGCTGGTTTCATTCGTTTTCTCTCCCGTGGTATTTTTTATCCTCAGGCTCATATTCAAAAGGTTCTAGCTTAGCGTCTACATCTTCTCCAAAAACTAAAATAGCATAGTGCATGATTATTTTCCTCTCTTATTTTTTTTGTTTTTAGCTTCTAATTCTGCTGCTTTCTGCGGTTCTGCAGTTGCTATCATTCCATCAGCATAATCCTTAAATTGGTTATTATATCCCCGCCATTTTTTAATAAGCGCCTCTAAACAAGGTCCTTGTGAATAAATAAACTCCTCTGAGTTATCATCAATAAGAGATGCCCAGCGCCACCAACTGTTTTTTTGGTATGGGGGATTACAAACAACATGATTATTGAAATCGAAAATCAGGCCGTCAGTTCCACATTTAGGATCCCTTGCAGCAATATCTTCATCTGTTGGCTTTTTATTGAGCGTTGTGCTTCCTACGTGAACCTGATGTATATCATTCTTGAGGAGGTGATAACAACCTTCTCCGGGCCATTTATCTGTAAATTCTATCCACTTTAAAACCTGAAACTTTTTACTATTATCATCCTTAACTATTTCTAAAATATCAAACATTTTAATCACTTACTTTGTGCAGTGTTGGTTATATTATTTACCAAATCACAGACCCGATTTTCTTTGTCTGAGATTTGTTTTTTTCTGAGATTTATTAGCCCTTCAATTATTTCTGTTGATTTATCTTCTTTATTACAAACCAAGAAATCCGGATCGACTCCAAGCGACTCCAAGAAATTTCTGTATATTTTTATTTCCTCCAATAGCGTTTTACAGTCATCGCAATTTTTCATTCCACTACTAACCTTTCCGCAGCTCCGTGTGAACGCCGTTGCTGTTAATATGCAGTGTTGTCCACGCATGAAAACCACATCCTTGTGGGCATACAACCGAAGGGGTTATGACTCCCGTATCTGATATTGTATGGACAGGAGAATTTATTCCAAACAGCGTCTTACATATGGGGCAACAGAAAATAATACTTCCGTCTTTTCCTTTGAAATATTCTCCCCTTCCGGGAGGATAAGATAATTGTTTTTCTGCCACGAATGGCTTCATTGTATTTAATGGAGCGTTAAATACCTTTCCGCAAACGCAAGACATCTGTATAACAGGAATGCCGAGTTCCGTTCTTCCTATGAATAATGATGGAATTTCATTTATTTCCCTACCACAGTTACACTTCATTTGATGACTACCTTTTTATTATGCCGCACCGTGTGTGCAATGCAATAGTTTACAAAAATTTCCCGATACTGCACATTTAACATTATTTATCCTCTTCAATAGGAACGAGTTTATATTCCCAGTCATCAATTTGTCCTGATTCGTAATCGCATGTTTCATTAACAATGTCAACACTATATATTCCATCGTCGCATTCGTTGAAATTAGTAATCATCTGTAGTGCTTCATGTGCTCCCACGCATAAAATGTCCTCTTCCAAGGGGTTATGCCCTTCGCACATCCTCCTTAGAAATGTGAGGCTTCTTTTTTCATGAATTCCGCGCTTATCAGTCCATGCCGTTGTCTTGAGTCTAACAATTGTAATGTTCAATTGTGTTGTCTTCACTTCGTAAGAATCCAATATAAAATTCATGGTCCGCGCCTCTTCCTCGTCATCATTATACTCAACGACATGTCCGCAACTATCACAAGTGGGGTGCGTTTGTTTCAATTTATTAATTTGTAGGAAGCTCCATGCGTAAACTTTCTGCCTCCCCAGCCAACGACTCATTTTCTACTTGTAAAGACTTTATTTCATACTTTAAAGCATCTATATCGTCATCTAATTCTGAAATTTTTTCATTTAATATATCATTTTTTTCCTTTAATTCCGAAATTGTGGAATCTAGTTTTGCCACACATGCCCCACAAGGAACAAACTCCACGATTATATCGTTGTGATAATCATGTGTAACCTTTGTTGCTTCTAGTATCTCTTGGCATTCTGAACACCTATAAATAATTTCCATAATTTATTCCTTTTTTTCCCAAGGCGGAGTAGGGGGTCCTGCTTCTTCACCACTGGATTGTATGCACTCGTAGTGTGTAGGATTTTCACTACTTTGTTTTTCTAGTTCTTTTCTTTTTTTGTTTTCTTTAAACAATTTGTGCAGGTTTACTAATCCTTTACAGGATAGGCTTAATTTATTATTAGTCTCTATAACAACGGTATAGACAGCTTCCTGTAATATCTTAAGAGATACTTCTTTTTTAAAATAGCCATTCATGTATAAATTTTTCAATAATAAATCATTACTTTGATTTATTACAGATTCTAGTTCTTCTCTTAAAAATGGATACGCTTTAGCCATTTTAATCCTCCTAATCAATATCGAAATTTTGATTACCACAATTGGGGCACACCGCAGTTTCTCTACATCTTTCCCATTGTTTTTCTGTGTACCATGTCATGTTTTTTGCAGCACGCATAATCAGGCTAGCTTCTACAAAAAACCAATTCCACGAATGTATTTTTCCCCTGTACATAAATATTGGAATTTTGCAGCTTCTCGAAACCTCGTTTAAAGCCCAAGAATCCATTTCGAAAAAATAAGGTTTACGAACTAACCTTCCAAAATCTTCTATTAATAAAGACAGTGGGTTATATCTTTTAGTCCAAAAATCATCTTGGGACCATTCGCATGAATGACAGTGTAAATAAGCCATGGTTTACTCCTTAATTATAATTGTCCGGGGAAATATTCTTCGGGTATGTCGTCTCCAACTAGTTCCTTCTGTATAAGGAAATAATCCTCTATGTGGCAGTCGCCATCACACCAGTCAGATGCACAATCGCTCGTACAAGCGCCATTTTTAACTTTAGAAAAATCTTCCGTTACCACAAAGCCTTTTTTAGATTCTAATGTTAGTTCTCTAAGTTTCCATTCAGGCAAACTTTTTCCATAAAATACCTTATAATAGTCAGGATCTCTATCTACTTCAAAAGCAAAAAACAATTCTACTTTATCGTCATCAAAATCCACCGCAAAAACTATGTATTGTTTTTCATTTTTAGAGGCCCAATAGATCAAAGGTCCATCATACCAATAAAGAATAGCTACGCTGTCTAATGTTTTCATAAAGCACTCCTTTACGCACAAAAAGGGTTATAACACAAAAAGCAAAGAATAAAAAGTTTTTAATTGCAAAAATGTTTAAAATGATGCAAAATGGTTTTGTAGTACCTTAGGAAGGAATATACCTATGTTTAAAATTAACAACGTGAGATTTGGACCAGCAACTAACAGTAGTAGTACACATGGGGTCATTATGTTTGATGTTCCTATGTCTACTATACTTGAAAAATTTGAAATATTAGATTTCAACACAGATTATGACGATTATTATGGTTGGGAAGATTTCCTTCTGGTGTCTCGAAAAGAAAAACTTCAGTATCTTGTATCTATGTTGTACCGTAACATAACAAATTACATCACTATTGGAGGATGTGTTGAATTCAAATTGATGACAGAAAATTTTGAGTTATTCAGAAAACGGTGGGTTATAAAATTGTTTAATGAATACCTGTACGAAGATGTTTCAGAAATAGAAATTAAAGGGATTGACCATCAGTCTCATATAGATCTTCCTATTAACATTAAAACAGGAAAACACTCTTTTGAGTTCTTCTTCGATATGTGTAAAGCAGTTTTACGCAGCGGGGTTATCCATGGAGGTAATGATAACTCTGATGGATCCAGATATGGGTTTCTTGGGGAGCTAGATGAAGCTAAAGTACTGGGCAATTACTATGAAACTTTTATAGCTAAAGATGGTGATTGGTATACTATATTTCATAGCGGTGATAAAATAAGAATTTCTTTTGAAGAAAACCCTAAACCTTTTACAGGCGCTAACTCTCCTGAATTGTTAGATGTTAAAATAACAAACTATTGTGAACACAATTGTGCCTATTGCTATCAAGGAGCTACTTCCGAATACATAAAACCGGCTGTTAGTGAATATACTCTTAAAAGTCTCATTAACAGACTTGCTCCATTTGAAGTTGTTTTAGGTGGGGGTGAAATACTGCAGCACGAAGAAGATGTTAAGTATTTTACAAATTTGGTTAGCCAAATAAATAAAAACATTTCTGTTGCTGTAACCGTAAGAGATCCAAGTGTCCTAAGTAAACTTGACACAAAAATGTTACACAGAATATCTGCTATTGGAATAAGTATTAACACCGTAGAAGATGCTGAAATTAAATATACATACATTAGAGAAAACTTACCTGATCTACATTATGATACCAGCATTATATTCCATATTACTATGGGAACTATTTCTGAAAAAGAATTCTATAAAATAATGGAGCACCTTAGTAAGCAGGGGTATAGCAGAGTTCTATTGTTGGGATTCAAAGAAACTGGACGAGGAGGTAACTATAAAAAATTGAGTTATAATTGGCTACCTACAGCTATCAAGAAATTCTACGCAGAATTAACCAGTATTGGAGTAGACACTAAATTAGCCCAAGAATTCCAAAGCGCTTTTGAAAAAATGGGAATAGTTAAAGAATCCTATTTCACAAAAGAGGGTTATGTTTCTGCCTACGTAGATGCTGTAAAAAGCGCAGTAGGTATTAGTTCTTATGGAGAGACATATCCTATAGAAAGTTATGAATATAGTGTACCACAAAAATTTGAAAATAAAATATTAGAATTGATGGCTAAAGTACAACAAGGAGAATGAAATGAACCCCGCAGACAAAACACCAGAATGGATAGAACAAGCAGACAACATGATGGCAAAATTTGATTTTGTTCCCATGAGAGATTTCGAATATTGTGCAAATAAAAAATCACACAGTTACCTTTATTCTAGGAATGGTGAAGTTAATTCAAAACTTACAAATAGTATAGTTGTAGATATATCCGCTATAGAACTAACAGAAGCCAACATTGTTCGCTATATAATTCTAGCAGCGTGGGAATGTGGAGAAAACAGCATTAAAAGGCAAATTAATAGGCAATTTGATGGCATTAAGACCATACTTAAGGTAATGTAATGCATTAGTATTATGTGCGATTATTGGCACAGAATAACAAATTTGGTAGGAAATTCCTATTATTATACTTAAGTTATAGCTGCAATCTTTAGTTCAGCCCCGCTTTTGCGCGGGGATCATTTGTTCTGTCTGTGTTTCCATAGCTGTTACTCCGGTTCAGCCCCGCTTGCGGGGGGAACATTAAGCGCCTTTACCCCTTCTGCCCTTACTATACGGTTCAGCCCCGCTTGCGCGGGGAACATGACCGAGACTTTCGGTCTCACCGGACGTCCTGCGGTTCAGCCCCGCTTGCGCGGGGAACATAGCATGACCTCATTATTGAATAAAACTATACGCGGTTCAGCCCCGCTTGCGCGGGGAACATCCTTGCTGAATCTTCTATTTCCCTTTCCCTGTCGGTTCAGCCCCGCTTGCGCGGGGAACATGATAGATTATCTGGAAGATCTCAATTTAGCTATCGGTTCAGCCCCGCTTGCGCGGGGAACATTCAGATACAGGAATACTTAAAAACTGCTTCTGCGGTTCAGCCCCGCTTGCGCGGGGAACATTACATTTTCTACAGACAGCACAAGAATAACTCCGGTTCAGCCCCGCTTGCGCGGGGAACATCTCTATATCATGCAAATCCCACTCTAACACTGCGGTTCAGCCCCGCTTGCGCGGGGAACATAGGGGCCATTTCGTGCTGATGCTGAAAATCATACGGTTCAGCCCCGCTTGCGCGGGGAACATGCGTCCGCAACTTGCACTAGACTCTTCTCCCTCGGTTCAGCCCCGCTTGCGCGGGGAACATTTAAGATCACAGATGTAGTTTTCTGTGAGCGCCGGTTCAGCCCCGCTTGCGCGGGGAACATCCCTCTTCATGGATTTTGTCTAAAAAATACTGCGGTTCAGCCCCGCTTGCGCGGGGAACATGATTCCATTCTATCGTAACTGAGGTCTCAGAGTGGTTCAGCCCCGCTTGCGCGGGGAACATACCTTTTGTATCTTTATGTAACTATTAAGTTTTAAAAGATCAGTTTTTTACACCAATTTTGTTTCAACATAAAATAATTACATTTTACTATCTTTAGGACAAAAAGAAACTAATAGTAGCCCATTTAAATTTGTAGGTGTGCGTCTATTTTTACCAAAAGTTAAAAAATCGTAACCTGTTTCTGTATTAGTACTCCAAGCCACAACTACGTTTCCTGTATGAACTCCAGCTGTAACAACAGCTAAAATTTTTTCTTTTAATGCCCCAGATACTTTTCCTATATACACACCCGCTCTAATTTCAATTAACCAAAGAGACAATCTACCTCTTAGTTTAAGTGGGACATTTTTAGTTACGATGACCAACATCACTATCGCCTTCTTTATTTGGAATAGCTACACTCATAGCTTCTTTGTGTTTAGATGGTATTGTTATCTCTCCTGCTTGTAAAACCTGTTCAATAGTAGGAATTATTCTTTTAAGTAATTTTGTCTGTCTAAACATATCTCTACACGCCAACCTTACTTCTCTTTCGGGACTATGTGGGTGTTTTGCTGCAATTTTAAAGGCTAGGGGTACAACTGTTTCAAATTTAAAAATGTCTGCTATGTCATACACAAAAGACTTTGGCTTTCCTGTATGTATAAATCCTATAGCGGGAGCATATCCGGCAGCTAAAATAGCAGCTTCGCTTAATCCATATAGACAAGATGTTGCTGAAGATAGACACCTATTAGGAAGATCCCCGGAATCCCAGCTAGTATGATCATAATTTCTGCGAGTCCACGTTATTTTATATTGCTTTGCTAGTAACTCATACATTTTACGTACTCGGGATCCTTCAATTCCTTGTAGTTGCTTAATACTTCTTTTTTGAGGCGAAGGCTCATTAAATCTAATTTCATACATTTTTTGAACTACTTTTAATCTAGCACTGTCATCTAGTGCTAACTTTGCTTGATATAGTAAGCGGTCTGCCCGCGCACCTCCGGGTTGCCCCGCAGAATACACACGAACACCTCCCTCGCCTACCCAAACAATTAAACAACCAACTGTTGCGGCTAAGGCTACCGCAGCATGGGATATTCTTGTTCCCGGCTCTAACATTAAGCAGGTAATTTTCCCAATAGGTATTTGTGTCCTTATTTTTTCTTTATTAATACTAACAAAAGAACCATTAATAACATCAAGTCTACTGCGCTCAATAAAAAGAACAGAAAAACGATCTTTTATATAAATAGGTTTAATAGCAGGCAGTGTAACATTACCCATTTTATTAATTCCGTATTCTTTGTATTAGTATTAAACCACAACCAAAAGCTTTAGCCCTACCTACACCTTCAAACAATAATTTTTTAAACAAGTCCGTATTTGTTACTTCTAGCTGTCCCTTGTAGTCAATAGAATTGTATCCTGAATTTTTACCTTTTTTTGTTAATGTATTCCACATATATCTATCGCTACTTAGTAGTACGGAATTACCAATCTCTATCAATTTAAAGCCGTACCTTTCTTCCTTATCTTTTATCCATTTTTTTAAAGCATTATCTGCGTTAATTTCCATTGCAGTATATAATAACTCGGAGACAGTAACTTTATTTTGTAACATAGTACTGTGTACCGGAGAATTATTTATTATTGTTTTAAGTTTATCTATACCTTTGTAATTCTCGTGTAAATTTAAAGCTGTGAGTAATATATTTATTTTATTACTTTTTGTTTGCTTGCTAGAAATGTTTATGTTAATTTCCGTAGCTATATTTTCTAATAACACATGATGTGAATTCATTACTATATCATGCTTTTTTGATCTTGCCTTACCTTCTACTGTCTTACTAATTGTAGGATTAGCTCTTAAATTAAAAGAAAGCAATTCCCCTTCTTTTATAGCAGGAGAATATATTTTAGTTTCAATTTCAAATTCGGGATAATCCACATTAAGAATTGGTTTATTTTCAGATACTATGTAATATGTAATTTCTCTTTCTTTCAAGTTTTCTTCTTCCCTAAACAAAAAGTTACGCCTACTTTCATCCCGAAAAAGATATTTACATAGAAACTGGTGTGTTGAGTAACTATCTTTTACTCTATCGCTGGCAAAATTTAAATTATCAGATATTGTATGTAATTTGAATTTAGATATGTACATTATACTTCTCTTTTCTTGATATTGAAATTTTCTTCCCTTTCAGTAAACTGCCATCGTTTTCTAGACATAGATTGGTCTCTACGTGTTACTACTTGTTGATGTTCCAGTATATCATTTTCCCCTTCCCAGTAATACTGTACATAAGAATCTATAGGAAACCATTTTTGTTCTTCCGTATTGTCTGGCAACAAAGGTTTTACCGCATAGGTGTCTAGGGCTTGTTCGAAATTTATACAATCTAAGATAGCTGGATCTAACGGTGCGGCCAAAGTACAAGACTTCCTTCCTAAAAACAAATGGTATTTCGGGTGTAGCAAATGATACTTAATATGTTCTAGAGAATAGGGAGCATGAGGCAATGCTTTTATAGCTACTAAGCACAGAGCATCACACATATATTCTCGCAAAGTTATTTTAGTGCTCAGTTTTTTAGACGTATTTAGTCCCAGTTCATCTTTTCTAGAACGATAAGCATACTTTGGATTTGGGGGTACCTGTATTGTATGAAAATCCTGCAACAAGGAACCTGTTCTTAATACCTTTATCCCAAAAGTATATCCTGAAGTTAAAGCTTCTTGCTTCTCAGCATCTTCTCTGGGAACACCCAGAGAAGATGCTATAATTCCCATAAGTGCGGATTTAGTTGGATAAGTATTGGTTAATCTTAAATCCCCAGTAGCAATTTCTCCCCAGCTAGCTACTGGGCCATACAATCTAGCAACAATATACTGCATAATAGACTCCCTTATTTGTTATTCAATAACCATACTTATTAACTCTTTAAGTTCTCCTGTACCTTCGAAAGTATTTATAATATAAGTTTTATCTGCATGGTCACCATATACCTTATCAAAATATGTGCACTGTTTATCTAAGGCATCTACCGCAACTTTTCCAAAATCAATACTGCCTCTAATATTGTAATCAATAGGCTTTAAAAATGCAACAGATAACGATCTTGGTTGGCTATTTCCCACTTCCGCCAAGATATAACTAGCGTACACTTGACTCCCATAACTGTTCTGTTTTCCAGTAGGAGAAACTGTGGCTATAGCTGTTACTACCTTAGCAATAGCTTTTTTTGCTAATTCTAAATCTCCTCCAAGATTATTTATTAATATTTCTGTATTAATTACAACATATAAATAAAACAAACCAGCAGCATATCCGTTTTCCCCGAGATGCGCAGCGCCTTTAGTGTTATCAGAATTTAAATCGTCCACAGCAGTAAAGTAATCATCTTCTACTATAGCAGAATGAACACTAAAAGAATGAGAAACTTGGCACGCAGCTTCAATATTAGGTGCCTTAGGGCTTGTCAACATTCTTCCCCATAAGGCGATATCTACAGACCTGCTAGAACCACAAAGTAAGTTTGCTATCTCCTCTTTCGTAGGTTTTTTCTTAGTTTCTATACTTCTTTCCACAATCGTATTTATATTTTTTAATTCCTCCACGTCAAAAAATACTAATTGCTCTAATTTTAACGTTTCGATTTCTTGTTGTATTTTTTCGTCGGTAGGCAATATTTTATTTGTTTCATTGCTGTTCTCTTCTGCTACTTCTTTTTTTGGTTTACTTTTTTTCTCGCTAATTGTAGCAGCCACTGTTTTCCCGAAGGGTTCTAGAATAGAAAGTGTTAAATCTATCGCATTTTTATGTGTTATACCCCCATCTACACATTTTTGGTAAATATCTGCACCTAGCTTTTTAGTTCTAGTTCCTAAATTGTCACTTAAACATTCTTGAAACTCCGAAGATTTTCTCCAAGCGCTTTTAAGACATTGCGACGATGCACGCAATCTTTGTGCATTTCCAATTTTAACCGTTTTTGGTTGTCCCGTGTCGTCTCTGTTAAGATTAGAAGGGGGATACGCAGTTAAAGTATGAAGTTCAATGTAACGATTTTTCATTTTGTGTTTCCTTTGTAAAAGTAATACTTAATTGTAATAGGCACTCGCCCAAGTAAACGCTAAACTGTTCATAAAGTCTAAACTAGGACCCTCATTATATTCCGTTAGCCATTGGATAATATCATTAGTTATGGAGATTATATTTACCTTTCCTTTTAATATTTTAATAATTCTTATTAGTCTTCTAAAAAATTCATCAGGAGTAGTACTCTTCTGTAGTTGTAAGAATCGCAAAGGGCTTATCACTTTGTGTTTTTCATCGCTGTGAGACAACTGTTCTGCAAAGGATTCGTTGTTTGTATTTTGTTTTATGTTAGAGCACACTACTGCAATAAAAGCAGATTTATATAGATTTTCTTTTATTTTCCAGTCTTCTGGCATATGGTTAAGAAAATTATAGAAAGCATGTGTTACCAATACATCGTTTGGGGTTTGTGTCCGTCGTAATACTGCACGATCTCTATGGTTGTGCTCTAATGAATCAAACCAAAAAAGTAATTTACTGTTGGCTTCTTTATTGTTCATATACTTATAATACATAAGAAATCTCCTTAGTCAAATTTTTAACTTTTTTAGGAATTTATTTTTTTGCAATTCTTTTAACATACTTTTTCTTGCTTTAATAACTTTATTTACATTAGCATAGCTATTTACATAAATGTTAACTTTAGAATCAAATATACTTATTGCCTTTTCTACAATAATGGAATTCCATTCATTATAAACATCTGCTGGAAATTGCTGTTGCTTAGATGATAATACCGAAAGTTCCTCCAACAACCTATAAAAATCATATTCCGTGTGTTGCCAAAATTCACGAAGAGTCTCTTTACTCGACCTCCTTGTTGCCTCATATAGTTTAGCTTTAAGTATGCGGGCAGCCTCTGTTGCTGCTCTATTTAAATCAGTTAGCCACAGTATTATATATTCTCTCTGCTCTGCGCTTACGCTTGTAAGTAAAGGCATTTTCTGGTCACACCATCCCAAATTGTTTGCTTTATCCAGATAAAATCCAAAACACCATAACTGTACACTAAAATTTTCAGGTAAATCATTAGCTCTTGTTTCTGTGTATGTCTGTACTACTTTTGCAGAACTACATCCTGTTACTGAGTCTTTATACGCTATACCTAAATAATGATTATAATTACTTTGCCACAAATTTGCTTTACAAGGAAAGGGAATTTTTGCTTTTTGCCCACTACTATAAATATAAGGGGTAAGTAGGTGTAACCAAGTATCTGAATAAGCTATCCCATAAATTTTTGTGTTAAAATCTCTTACAATACGTGTTGTCTTATTTCCACAAATGTCACAGCCTATTTCCTCTGTGTCTATTGCATTTAATTTAATCCTTCTGGGCATTCCCCAGAAGGATTGCAAGAAATTAACATCCTCAGGAGAAACCTGCACATGACTGTTTTTATCTTTAGGATCTTTTTTTTCCGAAGTAACTGTAGAAACTAACCAAGGTAATACTTTGCGATAATCTGTTTCACACTTATCTAAATTAAGAGACTCTAAATCTAACACATTTAGCCATGTTTTTTTATAAAGTGTCGTGGAGCGACCCGAAGAAACTAGTGTTGTTAAAGGGCCGACCCCCCGCATACATGTTCTGTGTCCCTTTCCCCCAGCGGGGGCATTTTGTTGTTGTGTGTATAACATAATACCAGCGCAGGGTAAACATACATTGTTAACAGTATTTCGTTTTATAAAAAAATCGGTATTAAACTTTACAGTATTAATTCCGGGATAATCTAGCAGTAAACTATTAATAGAAACAGATTTTTTTAAATCGTCGTGGGTTAAATCCTGTAAAAAACACGGACCTGTAGCATCATCTAAATTAAAATAAGGAGCAATAGTTTCTAATTTAGCTTTTACATGATCAGGCGTTGGTGAATTCTCATAAAGTTCCAGCCAAGCCTCGTGATCTTCTGGAGCCATTGCAGTTTGAAAAACAGCTATTAAAAGCACATAAGCATTAGCTTGCAGATCTGGCCGGGGAAAATTTAAATCTATTACTTTATTGTTGCTGTCTGTAATTTGGCACAGTGCTATAGTGTCAGGACCATTTTCTCTGATTACGGGTAGCCATTTGTCATTAATTAAATTAAAAGCCATAAGGAATACTCCATCCGTTATTTGGACTGTAACATTTTTGAATAGCCCCTGTCAAAGGAATAATCTCTTTCCACTTGAAAAATTTATCACTAGATTTAATATATTCTATTTGCTCTTCGTATATTTTAGGTATTTTTTCTTTTATTTTGTTCCAATCTTTTTCTAAAATCTGTAAACTACTCATATCGTAAGAAAATTCTTCTGCGTTTGCATAAGGAATTAATTTACCATCAATTTCTTTCATTAAAACAACATCAATATGTTTATCGGAAAGTCTAGTAGCTATGTTAACCTCTGCATTCCAGCTATCGCTGCTCCATATACTGTTTCTTGCGTAACCTTTATGCAAATTTGTAATTCCGTTTATGTTAGCTAGGCTTTGTTCGCTACTAGATTCGCCAGAAGCTTTCCATGAAAAATGCTGTAAGTTATTTGGGATATTATTTTGTATCTCATCACTATATACACTTTCAATAAGTTCTCTCGTATTACATGGATTTATACTTTTCTTTTCTAGCAGAATTTTTTGAGTTAACCACAATTGTCCTACATTGGAATAAACACACTGAGTTCCCGGAAAATTAGCACTTAACCAATCCTTCTTTGGATTGTTAGTGGGGGGAGGGGAAAAAACATAAAATATAGGATCTGGCCGCATATCCTCGGCTCCTTGTTCTTTTATTATATTACCTTTACAGTCTCTAGGGTGTCTATACTGACGCCCCTTTCTCTGCATAAGCAAATCAATAGGTGCTAAATCAGAAATTATTACATCAAAATCTAAATCTAGAGATTGTTCAACTACTTGTGTAGCAATGAGAACCTTTCCTTTTCGTTCTTTTTCTGTGGATTTTTTTCCAAAACTAAATAATGTGGTTTTCTCTATATTTATTCTATCCTGCATAGCAAATCTACTGTGAAATAGTAAAATATCTTCTGTAGGTATCTGTGCTTTATCTTTTACTTTATCGTAGGATTTTTTAGCATCGGATACTGTATTTCTAATCCAACAAATACACTTTCCTGCTTTTCTACTGTTTTCGATAATCTTTAACACAGTAGATTCATCGTAAATAAATTCAATTTTTGTGCTTTTAATTTTGGCATCTTCCAGCACAGAAATCTCTTCTTCTATGTAAATATTTTTACTTAACTGGGTTGCTGTAGGAAAAGGCTGCTCTTTTGCTAATATTGGTATTTCTCTGTTATCTAATCCTCTGCAATATGCGGAAATATAATCCTGTTTCATAGATTTATGTAGCGTAGCAGATAACAGAATAACACTACCACCATAAGTAGCATGTGCTTCTAATAATATCTGTAATAACTTATTCATATAAGGATTATAGGAATGTACTTCATCAACTATTAATACTTTATTACTTAAACCTAGCAATCTTAACGACTGGTGGCGTGCAGGCAGAATACCAATAATAGCTTGGTCTATAGTACCTATTCCTACGTCTGCTAACATTGCTTTTTTTCCATTATCCGAAAACCAAGCATTACAATAAGCTTCCCCGCTTAGTTCCTTGTCGTATTCTGTATTTCCTTTAATATATTCTAGTCCTACAGATTGTTGAAAACTACTGGATAGGTGTTTAGATCCATGAGACAGTATCAAGGAAGGTAAATGTTCATTACTAAACATACGTCTATAGGGTTTCTTCATTCTGTCATACATTGCATCGGAAGTAGTCTTGGTTGGCAAAGCTATATATATTCCTTTTGCGCTTCCTTTATTTAATATTCTATGGGCTAAGGTTATAGCTGCTTCCGATTTTCCTGAACCCGTTCTATCTTCTAATATAAAAAAACTGGGCTCTTTTTCTATAGGAATTGTCTCTGCCCACTTTTGTAAAGGAGTAGGCTTGGAAATAAAAGGGAACAGGTTACGGATTCCCGAAAAAGGAGAAGGGTTGGAGAAAGAAAAATTAATATTTTTAATTGCATTTTCTGCAAAAGGTAGCGCCCTCTTTTCCCAATATTCCTCAAGAGATAGCACTTCTGAAACATAGGAGCCTTCAGGTAGACTAGAACCCAACCAGTCAGCCAAAACCGTAATACCACTAAGTATCCATGAATATGTTTTAAATTTAGTTTTAAACTCTACATTTTCTAGTATTTCTAATATGTTTTTTATTTTTGGTAAAAACATAGTTGATATTTCTTGGACATATTGCATAGCAGCACACATGTCTTCTTCTTTAAAATAACTTTTTATTGCCTGTAAATCTGTTTTTGGAGGTATTCCGTGGTGGCCCATTACAATCTGCATACCAATCTCTAGTGTGCGCAAAGATTTTTTAGAAAACATAAAATTCTGTATTAATTCTACTTCTTGAAATTGATATTTTATCTTTTTTTGCCACAGAAAGAAACCTAAACTGTCATGCCTTTCTGTATAAGGGAAGCCAAATTCTGCTTCTACTAAATCAGGAGACATTCCTTTCCTTAGTCCTTGAAATGAAGTTGCAAATTTACCAATATCATGTAGAGCTAAATAAAAAACAAATAACCAAATTAATTGATCCTTAGACAGCCCCAAATCCTTCATTAATCTTGGTCCCCATAAACTCTCGTTGGAAATTAAATAAAATCCTACGGCTGCTACATCTAAATTATGGTAGGGGAGTAAATGGTATTTGTTACTGCTGGAAGTTTTACCCCAATAACGATAAAAAGATTTATTTTTTTTAGTACTCATGTTTTTCTTTTAACTTTAGTGTTTTTTTTGCTGGGGATATGTTTTAATTGAACTACTTTAACAGACACAACCATATCAGGAAACGCGGGGGAATCACTTTGTTTTTGCAGTGAATCTCGGGATAATAGATCTTCTGTTTCGTCTTCCGAAATGTTCCACTCAATTGGAAGGTGCCGTGTAGCTTCCATGATAGCGTAAAGCAAAGTTGATTTACCAGAACCCATTTTTCCGGCTATTGTCATTGTTAGGGTGTTTTTTGATTTGTTGTCCATTTTAATTTTTCTTTCCATGTTGAATATTAACTTTGTCTGAAGTCATCTGCTTTTTTATGTTTTGTAGGCTCGGGCCAAGTGTCTACATGTAAGTTATATCTATACTTTTGTGTCTTTTCGTACTGCTCAGCCTCTTCTTCTGTTAAAAAATAGGCAATAGAAGCAGAATATTTTATTTCTTCGCCATAAGAATACTTGCTGTCGTAAACAGCATATTTAAATAAGTTTAGGTCTAAGTAGTCGTCTTCAATTTTAATATAGCACCCCTTAGGCTTGTGGTCAGACCATACAAACATTCCTGCCCACACATGTAGGTATTTTCCATCTCCACCAGTGTTTACAGAAAGAAATCCAAGTTCTGGGGAATCGCTAGGTTTAAGTTGTCCATAAAACAGATAGTTCCCCTTTTCTTTAAACGGAAATCCTACAATCCAATTATTTTTTTCCATGGTATCATAACCTCCTATAAAACCCTTTTACACTATTTTCACAGAAAAGTAAAATTAAATTTATCTACTGCGCCATTTCTAAAAGTTGTTTAAGCATATCCATATCTTTAACCATGTGTAAATAACTAGAATCGTTTTTAATAGCAGCTAAACATATTTCTGGTGTTCTGTTTTCTACAAACCAAAGAGCCCCACCATTCTGTGTTACAGCGGCCATACATAACTCTGGTGTCTGTTCTTTTACATAGTGTAGAGCCTCACCATATTGAGTAACCGCCGCCAAACAGATTTCTGGTGTTTGCTCTTCTACATACTGCAAAGCAATCCCACATTGTTTTACAGCTTCCCTACATAATTCAGGAGTTTGGTTCTCGGGCAAAACATACTCTAAAGCTTGCCAACCAGTTTGTTCGCTAGCTTCCTGTTTTGGATCATAGTCTTCTGCCTCCTTCTTAGCATAGTAATCCTCCTGCATAACCGCAGCTCTACATAATTCAGGAGTTTGTTCTTTTACGTACTGCAAAGCACGACCGTTCTGTTTAACTGCGGCTAAGCATATTTCAGGAGTTTGTTTTTCTACAAACTGAAGAGCCCTACCATTCTGAGTAACAGCAGCCATACAGATCTCTGGTGTCTGTTCTTCCACATACAGAAGAGCATATCCATCCTGTATTACAGCAGCCGCACAGATCTCTGGTGTCTGTTTTTCTACAGCCCGTAGAGCCAAACCATTCTGTGTTACAGCAGCCATACAGATCTCTGGTGTTTGTTTTTTTACATACTCAAGAACATAACCATCCCGAGTAACAGCAGCCATACAGATTTCTGGGGTTTGCTTTTTTACATACTCAAGAGCCCAACCATTCTGTGTTACAGCAGCCAAACATAATTCTGGTGTTTGTTCTTTCACATACTCAAGAACATAACCATCCCGAGTAACAGCAGCCAAACATATCTCAGGAGTTTGTTCTATATATTTCAAAGGATATTTATGAAGTCTTCTTTCTATTTCTTCTTGTATTTCTTTTTTTAAATTTGTAATATTTTCCATTTTACTCTCCATTGTTAAAGCGTTTCCATCACTTGCATTAAAATATTAAAATAATTAATAACTATTTGCATCTACCCAGTTTTCCTGTATAATTTCAGGTTCCCTATAAGAAGCTATCTTGCCATTTTCATTTATTTTCATTATTACATAATCGCCATAGCCTGTATCATCACCCTGAACCAGAAAATCATCTGGAACATAATATCCTCCCCATTTTGCAATTATATTTTTTTCTCCATCTAGAAGCCAATATTGCCCATCATCACAAACTTTGAAATGTATATTAGCAGCGGTTCCTTTAGGCCAATTTTCCACAGTACCGTTTTTCAGATTGATTACTGGGCACCAGTAATCGCCTTCTCTTAGTGGACATAATTTTCCATCAGTATCTTCAACACCATTGATAGTAGCATCTTCCCAATACCTAACACCAGCTTGTACTTTAATAAAGGCAGCTTTTTCAAAAGAAACTTTCTTTTGTACTACATCCCAGTCGTCTTGTACTACATCCCAGTCGTCCTTTTCCCCAAAAACAGGTTCTGTATAGTCTACTATTGAACCATCACCTCTTACTTTCATAATGATGTAATCTCCGTAACCATTGCTTCCATGACATAAGTAGGAATTTGGTACGTAACCATCAATATGAGCAACAATCTCTTTATTTTCATCAAGTAGCCAATAATTACCAGCATCACAAACTTTATAATGAATATCTGCTACAACACCTTCCGGCCAATCCATAATGATTCCATCAGAAAGCATAATAGTAGGGCACCAACAATCTCCTTCTCGCAGGGGTACCAAATCTCCCTCTACGTCTTCTATTCCGTTAATTCTAGCATCTTCCCAATACCTAACACCAGCTTGTACTTTAATAAATGTAGCTTTCATGATTGTCTCCTAGTTAACTCAAAAGAGTAAGCGTAAATGTATTTTATCACTTATTAAGATCACACAGCACGGACAATTTTTTAATTTATTTTCAGTCATGTTATCACTCTATCTGTTTATACTGTTTGTTTCCAATTAACCCAATTAGGAGGACTAAAATCATCTCCCAGACAATCACAATAATGTGTTATTTTTAGTTGTCTATTTAAGTGAATATCTCTATCAAAAGGAGTAACAAAATAAGGACAGTTCTTGTCCCCTGCGGAATAACGTAAATAACCAACTATAACCAATTTATCGTCAGTACATACAAGAACAGCTTTGCGCTCTTTAAGTCTACAGTATTTCTGTGTTTCCGGCTTAAACTCTAACCATTTTTTATTTTTTATAGGAGCACATGTGTTAGCTTGCTTATTACTGTGCTTTTCTTTTTTTGTGGGGGAATATTCTAGATTAAAATAATCATCTAACATAATTACAACTCCTTAAAAAATACCGCGTAAAACTGTTTAAAAAACAATATACCGAAAAACATACTACATCCCTTGCTTCATGTCAACAATTTTAATCAGTCAAAAGATGTATCCTGTCAGTTAAAGCAGTAAGCTCCTCTTTTATAACAGCTGGTGGATTTTGAGAAAGAGCTAATGTAATTAATTTGTTTGCTAAATTAAAATCGCGGCAATCACAAGCAAGTGTCGCAGCACTTCTGCGTAAAATAGATAATGTAGGCTCCCCAGCGCCCATTTCTTCATATTTCTTTAGAGCTAAAAGCTCTAAATTTAAAGCTTCCCTAAAGAACAGCATAGCTCTTCGTTTATCTCCTACTAACTGCTCAGTAAAAGCTAAGTCAGTTTCAGACATAGCCGCATAATGAAGCTTATTTACAAGTACATTTAAACCATCTGACAAATAAAGGATTCCTCTGGGAGGAATTGTAATAGCTTCATAAATTTTCAAACCCTTCTTTTTAGCCAATTCTAGCATAGAAGCACTTCCGCTGCTGGTACCGTTCCACAGTAACAATAGAGTATCGCCGTATTCAGCCATCTGTGCATTGCGTATATGCCCTGCTGATTTCTTGTAGGTATCCCAATCAGCAGGGAAATCCTTTATAGTTATTTTATGAGCCCTCGCCCACTCCTCTCCAAGAGAATCAACACCTCTAGCTTTACCGCTAACAACCTCTCCAATGTTAGATATGGAAAGCTTGTCCATTATTTTATTTAATAAAGAAATATCAGTTATCGTTCTAGAGCCTGCTATTATTAATTTTACCTTTTCTAAAGTAGCTATTTTCTCATGAAGTACATTTTTGAATTTATCCTTAATCCTACTTAAGAACACAAGTTTTCTGCCAGTGTATATAACTTTATTTTTCATTAATATCCTACTATTTAGTGTCCCCTCATATTGAGTGTTACATGCATTGCAATAATAAGCAGTAGGCTCTCCCTCAAAGTTATGAAAAACATTACATCCGCAAGAACAACGGAAAGATCTATCTTTCTCTTTTAAACGAATACAAATATTCTGCTCTGATATAACTTTATTTTTCATTAGGGTAGCCTTTAGGGAGTAATAGTTTTAGAAAACATCAAGTAAGCACTATATTATAATGTAATTCTTGTGTCAATAATTTTATTTTTCCCACCACAGGCATTTTTATTGCAAAATGTTTTAAAATAGTGTAAAAGAAGGAAGATGTACATTTGGTACTGAAAATATTGTACGCATTATTGTTGGTCTAATTTAGTACCTCAGGAGAAACAGAATGAAGAAAATAGCAATGGATACGGAGATTGTTTGTGATTTATGTGGAAAAAAATTGGTAGAATCTAGGTTTATACGAAACCTAGATTCTGATGCTGAAATGCGAAAACCACACATTGAACATGAAGAGAACTTTAGACCAGATAAATTAACAGTAATTACAGCATTTGATGAAAACAGAAAAAAAACACAAATGATTAATGTAACACCTGTTTATGAGAAAGAATTTTGTTACGGTGGTTTAGGATATCAGAAACCAAATGTTAAAATAGAAGATTTGTGCCCTAGCTGTAAAAGACGCCTCCTTTTAGCTTCAATAAACGCTATTACTTATCAAGAATTTATTCCCGAAATACTTGATTCTAAGTATAACTATCTTGATAAATATGATCGAACAGAACTATTAGATATTTACCTATATGCCCAAGCGTCTAAGGAAGTAAATTCTTTTATAACTGATGTTCAAGATAAAATAAACATCTACTTTGAGGAAGTAATTAACACCCATATTAAAACGCAACTTAAAGCAAAATTTAGCGAAAGCTTTAATTTAGACAGCGCAGAAGAAATAGAGGATTTTTGTTCTGGCTTTGGCGCTGAAATGTTTCACTTAACAGATAATAACAAACAAGTACTAGTAGCAATACTAACTAAAATCAAAACTTTGCTGGAAACAGAAAAAACAGAGGATTTTAAACTTATTAAATCAGAAGAAGCTTTGTTGTCTAGGATGAGAAAAAATGGAGCAGAAGATAATAACATCTATTCCAGCTACCGTGTAATATTTAACATATTAAAATTTTATAATATTACTCCCATATCCGGTGATGACGTAAAAAAGGATAACTAACATGGAAAAAATAATTAAAGAATATAGACAATTTTTGGCAAATAATGACTTGTTCGACCGAGAAAAATTAGGTTTTTTATTGTTCGAAGAGATAAACAACGAACACAAGAATAAGGCTAATGTAGCGATCCGCAAATGGGTAGTAGAGAGAGCCGCTGCTTGGGACTTAGATTTAAACATTAATTTAGAAACGGGGGGAGGATACTCGGGATACTCTGATTATCTGGCCCTTAGTTTGTGTCAACCCGGATATGATTATAATGAAGACGATGATTATAAACATATAGTTTTCCAAGTCACAAAAGAAGAATTTAGAATGTCCCCCGAGGAATTTGTTCCCTACTATAAAAACAAGGTGGCAACAAACCAAATAATCGAAAGAGATATTCATAGAGAGAGAATGCGTAAAAAATACGAAGAATTGAAACTGTTGTTTGCAGACGAAGAATAATTCCTACCACCAATTAAAAACTTGCAATATAGAAAACAATAATGTATAGTAAAAAATGCTGTATGTAGGTAAACACAGTTTACCACTTGGCACTTTTATTACAATGCTCTGATAAGGAGCCCACGCAAAAGGAGTACGCTATGTACGTACAAAAAAAAGACATATTAACATATCTAGAAGAGGGATATTTTCCAAGCAGCTTTATGGAAGTTGTTTATCACAATGACCCCAATAAAAAAAGTGATGCACAAAAAGTTCTAGATATTTTAACAAAAGAGCCTGCGGAAACATACAGTGGAGAAGAATACATTGTAATAAAAGTTAATTCTAAATTTTACATGGCGTTCTTCACTAGGGAAGAGCTACTTCCAGAAAATTGCGATAGACTTAGTTTAGATATAAATAAAGTGTGCGATAGACTTAGTTTAGATATAAATAAAGTGTATGAAGCAGCTCAACACAATGGAAAATATACTATTATTAAACATACATTTGCAGATCTTGAAGATTGGATTTGTGAAATTTACAATATATCTAAAAATAGATTTCACGACTATGTACAAGTAGACTATTCCTTCAAGGAAGAATTATACGGAGAAGAAACCCGAAAATACATTATATACACAAAGGATTACGCTTTTTCCTTGTATGCTAAAAGTGATTACAATGATTTTAGAAAAAGCTATCTTATGGGTTTTTCTACAACCCAAATACGCTTACCCGGAGAAGACTGGAACCGAGGTAATGATTTGCCTGACGGTAAATTTGCTAAAGAAACAGTACGGGCAAACAGAAACTCTATTCTTAAATATATGTTGGAACCTCTATCTAAACACGCTAAAAATAATCAAAAAGAGAAAGAAAAACAGTTTGCTTCTGGTGCAAAACTAAGTAAATTTCTTGATAGGTTTTTCCCTCTTCAGTGGCCTATTTTTAAACAATTCTCAGACAAAGGGTTTACAGATTTTGGAAGATATACTCAAGAAGAATTTCACAAATATTTTAAAATAGGAATACACAAAGCACTATCTTTAGAAATACACAAATTAACTGTTACCCTTCAGTGCTTTACTAAAAACTACCTGTACACTTATGTGCTCTATTATAATCTTCCTGAAAAATATGAAGAACACTTGCTACCAGACAACAAGTATGGAATCCTAGAACAAGCAGAATTCAACCTAGACTTACAATCTGTGGCCTTACATGTTTCAAAGCATTCAGAGATTTATATGAAAGATGGTGTATTACAACCAATAGACTTATACTCTAGGTGTTCAATGCTAAAACAGATAAGCAACGATAGCCTCAACAGGCAGCATACAAATGAGGAATTAAGATACAGAATAGACCCCCCAAAGAAACTAGAACTCTGGTGTGAATTGGAAAGCTATATTAAAAAATATGAAGAAAACTTCATACCAAGCAAGGACAAGCCAAATGACGACACCTGCGATACTCCTATTGTACCAGTTCTTACACAATATCCTGTAGGAGAAGACATTCCCCCAGATGCGCTGCTTGCAATAGATGAAAATGGAAAAGTTGTTTTAGCATCCTGTACAGTAGGTAAAACTTCATTCATAGGTTTTAATACAGGGGGATTCCGTAAAAAGGGCGAACATATCCCAGTAAAAGAAGTTTCGTTGATTTCTCACAGCCCCAACATGTTTTACTTTAGAGCAGATCAGAAGTTTAAAGTAGGGAAAGAGTGCTATATAGGTACCGATGGATTACTGCTGCAAAATAGACCTATGCAAAAAGGTTCAAGAATAATACAAATAGGTATTGCTATCACCTCAAGGGCAATACACATTAACCCCCAAGACTACGGAACAAAAATTACTAACGATTGATAGTAACCCCCATATCGTCATCAACCGCTCTTTTATACCTTTTTCTAAAATTATACAAAAACTCCAAACTCTCCTTTGAACGATAAGCCTTAAAATTCCTGTGCGTCAAAAAACCTGTACAGGGGCTGTAAAAATATTTTTTATATATGAAGTAAGCTAAACGATCTGCCGTTCGCTCAAACAAATATACTTCCGACAACTTAGTAGCAGGATAATCATTAACTCCATAAGCTAACATTACATTATGCTGAATAGCATGAGCAAGTTCATGAGTGTAAATACGACACACATCCCACGTACCTATAAAACCCGCAGAATTAGTGATTAGAAAAATGCGCCTAGATGATCTTCTGTAAAAGCTGCTATTGTCTTCGCGTTTTCTGGGTTTTGCTAATTTAAACTTTGCTCCATATTGCGCAGCTAAAAACCTTAAATCTTCATAATACCGTAAGGGAAAGAAAAAACCATCTAGCATTTCATTTGAATACCTATTGTCCAGCAAAACACGGCCAACATCTTTTAGCTGCTTTTTTAAGTAGTTTACATTGCATACTTTGTTAAAGTATATGTCCTTTACCTCTTCTATGGTATTACTATCCTTGTCAACATAACAACAAAGGCGAATACACCTGCTACACGCCCATTCTTCATTATTATACAAACACTGACTACACTCCATCTAAAAAACTCCTCTATGGCCCCCTAATGGTCCGAATTCATCCTCCACAAATGAACACCTAAAAGAACAAAAACTCCAACATTAGTAACGGCACCAATTACCAGTAAAACCATAGCAGCACAATTACCTTTCTTTCTAAATCCTAATCACTATCATCTTTACAGGGATCCTTATACTCTATACCATTACCATCCCCAACTACATTTAAAACAACTTGAGCCTCTAGAATACGCATTCCTAACTTGTTACAGGAACAATAGCGAACTTCTTCCCCGGCTTTTTCTTTCTCTTCCACAGTAAGAATAACCTTTCCGCATTTAGAACACAGGTCTTTACTTTCTAAACTATCCATTGCTCAACCCTCCTATAAAACAGTTTGTTCTAATATGCTGTAAATAATATCTGTTGTATCATACTTCGACAAGTCTACTGCTCGGTGGAAATAGGATGTTTTACTTTTGTAGTATAAGGTACCACACCCATTATGAAACTTTAAACATAAATAGTCTGTAGCATCAAAAATACCCAGATATTCAAACTCACTTAATATACTTAAATTAAAAAGAATAGAACCCGCATCCCCAGACATATCAAAACTACGATGATCCTCCTCAAAAAAATGCTGCAAAAAACATTTGTTAGAGACGCGAATATTGCTGAAATCTAACTTTTGTAATTCAGTGCAGGCCGAAGTTTCACATCTAAGTGTATCTTTAATGTATGATCGCACGCCCTCTTTAGTAAATGTTTTCAACTCCTCTAGCGTTACATTTGATATAATCATAATATTTTCCTTTTTCTATTTTCTACTAAAGCTGTGTCTTTAACATTTCTCCATTTACCCCCCCCCAGTTTACACCTATATATTAGAAAAAGTAAAGAGTAATTTTACTTTAATTTGTTTAATGCACAAAAGTAAACCGGCAGTTTAGATTGAAGCATAATATATTTAATTATGTTAAATCTCTCTTCATAGTATATGTTATAACGGGCTTTTCACACAGAATAGACAATTCGCAAGCTGTATTAACTGCCTTTTCTGCGGAATGTCCTAAATACAATGCAGATAGAGCGTACTCCATTCCAGCTCCTATGGCTTCATAATTCTTTATTTCTTCAATAAAATATTGCTCAACTAAAAATGCGTGACCTTCAAATACAATAATATTAGAATTTTCTATTTCAGACTTGCCGCTTTTCTTTTCTTTCCAGGCCGAAAACTCTTGTATGAAATCTAAAACAGCGAGACACGTAGGAGACTGCGGTTTTCTAGTTTGGCAGAAAATTTGAAACAGCGCTGACTCCTGTGCGCATCCCGTAGAGCCGACAATTAGTTCATTTAGTGTTACTAGTTTAGCGTAGGAGTTAGACCCTTTACCTTGTGTCCAACCTCTAACAGTAATAGAATCTGATGCTACAATTATTTCATTTTCTGTTACTTTACAGCAAACTATACTCATATGTGTACCACATCTTTCATTTTAAATATCCTTAAAGTTAAAAGTAAAATTACACAACTTTATCCTTCTACAACTTTTAAGCAAAAAAAGCAAGCAAAAATATCTTAAAGAATTCACTTTACAACCTTTCTATTTTTTAGTATGGTTTACAGGATAAATGAATCGTAACTTATATGTTCTACAAAAGGAAAAATTAACATGCTAGAAACCGTCAGATATATTGCTGTAGCTAAAGTAAAAAACAAAGAATCCTACGTAGTCTTTAAGGGAGAAAGTACTTGGGAAGCTTGTTGTAAAGATAAAATTATGCATCACGCTAAAATGTTTAAAGTAAAATATGCTGCGGAACGCGCTATTAAAAAAATAAACAGAGATGGTTTTAACGGGGAAGTATGGGAAATTAAATGTTCCTACTCACCTAAGCAGTAATCAAAGGAGTTAACTATGGGCAGATACTTAACAGGAAATATAGGTTTTGGTTTTAAAGTTAAAGATTATGAAGAAAGCCAGACAACAGACAGTAAAAAACTAAATAGTTTTTTTACAGCATATAATGAAAAAGAAGCCGCAGATTATGGCTTGGAAAAAAAACCAATTGTAATTAATGGTATATCTTTCTCTACAGATGAGGAGGGAGACATAAAAGATTACTATGCTGCACTTAAAGGTCTTTCCATTAATGATTCTGATACTAACGAGTACTTTAAAGTAGCTAAAGAGTGCCCTTATACTCTTGCTTTTTCCGGAGTAGAGCCTTATTACAGTACTTACATTATTTTAAAAAGTAGTTGTTTAGAATTTTCTGATGGGGAAGAACAAATAGATGTTTCTAGACTAATTGTATCAGAAGAAGAAATACAAACCTTTAAAGATTTCTTTGAAAAAGAATTTAATTTAGAAATAGAACCAAAATGGTATTTTTTAGCTACTTATGGCTGAGTAAAATTTAATACGAGGAAAACAATATGACTGACAAAAACACAATACTCCATGAACAAGCTTTTAAATACGGTAGAGCTGTAGATTTTGTAAAAGGTAAAATATCTATAGCAGAAGATGGTTCCATACATCAAGAATGTGTTCCTGTTTATGAATTACCAAATCTTAACGCTTACACAAAAAAAGAACATACAAAGTTTGAAGTAACCCTTACTTCGAAAGTTTCTGTGTGGACTAAAATGTTTTTAGGAGAATATAATACAACCCGACTCTACAGAATGTTGGAGTGTGAATCAGGTTGGGACGACTTGTCGGGAAAAGGAGAACCTTTAAAACAAGAATCTCTAGATTCCCTCAATTGGTTTGCTCGTAATATACCTATAACAAGTGATTACTTTAGTATTTTTATGTCTCTAGATGGAATTATTCGGTTAGACAAATATGAGAGTATTGATGGATTAGACGATTATGAAGATACTCCCAGTTTAGAAATAGAATTTAAAGCAAAAGAAATAAAAATGTGGTTTGCGGAAGATGCTCACACCATTATTTTTAAAACTCCCTAGCCCCGCTTGCTGCTATTTAGCTAACGTACCATTCAATAGT
>Ga0180007_10001715_pt1 | contig 28163 bp, 32 predicted proteins | sample MM_PC_MetaG_FD_121122 | JGI IMG/M metagenome (GOLD analysis project Ga0180007, IMG submission 121122) | Groundwater microbial communities from the Aspo Hard Rock Laboratory (HRL) deep subsurface site, Sweden - MM_PC_MetaG | ecosystem: Environmental > Aquatic > Deep subsurface > Groundwater... | reverse complement strand
GTTGATCTCCTGCACCAGCTCCGCCGTGCGCTGGATGTCCGGCACGAGCTTGGTCAGCATCTCGCCGGCCTTCTCGGAGATGGTCACCGTGGAGCTCGACAGCTCGCTGATCTCGCCCGCGGCGTTGCCCGAGCGCTCGGCCAGCTTGCGAACCTCGGCGGCGACAACCGCAAAGCCCTTGCCGTGCTCGCCTGCGCGGGCGGCCTCAATGGCGGCGTTCAGGGCCAAGAGGTTGGTCTGCCGCGCGATCTCCTCGATGATGCTGATCTTCTCGGCGATGTTCTTCATGGCCACAACGGCCCGGCCCACGGCCACGCCGCCCTCCTGGGCGTCCCTGGCGGCCTGCAGCGCGATCTTCTCGGTCTGCTGGGCGTTGTCGGCGTTCTGCTTGATGTTGGAGGACATCTGCTCCATGGACGAGGACACTTCCTCGATGGCCGCAGCCTGCTCGGTGGCGCCCTGGGACAGGGACTCGCTGGAGGCCGACAGTTCCTCGGAACCGGAGGCCACGTTGTCGGTGGCCCCGCGCACGTCGGCCACAACCTGGCGCAGGCGGCCCACCATGTCGTTCAGGGCCTGGGCCAGTACGCCGATCTCGTCCTTCTGGTTGATGTCAAGCTGCTTGGTGAAGTCGCCCTCGGCCATGGCCTTGGCGAACGCTACCCCCTGCATCACAGGGCGGGTGATGCCCACGGTGAGGAAGAAGGCCACGACGATGCCGATCAAGAGGGCCACAACCAGGCCGGTAATCATGATGGTGCTGGCGGCGGACAGGGCGCTGGCGGCCTCGGCCGAGCCGTCCTGGGTGGCCTTGACGCCTGCGTCGGAGGTTTCCTTGGCGGCGGCGATGACCTCTGCGGCCACGGCGCGGCGCTTGGCGGTCAGTTGCACGGCCTCTTCGCCGAGCTTCAGGTATTCTTCCAGGGCCTTGACATAGTCCTGCCCGGAACTCTTGATGGCGTCCAACTGCTTGAGGTTGGCGTCCTGGGTGGTGATGGCCCGGATCTGCTCCAGCTTCTTGTCGACTGCGGCGAAATTCTTCAGGGCCTCAGCCACGAACTTGTTGTCACGCTCGGCCTGGGATTTGAAGTTGGCGATTCGCAGGGCGTTGCCCATGTCGATGACGTCGTTGATCCAGACGGTCTTGTCGAAACGCTGCTTGACTTTTTTGCCGTCGACCTTGCCTGAAAGTTCCTCCACCAGCTTCTTGTTCTGGTCGTCCAGGAACTTGTTGGCGTTGTCCATGAAGGCAACGGCACTCGCCCCCATGACGTCCATGTTCTTGGCCTTGGCCGCAGCAAGGTCCTTGAACTGCTTCATGATGCCCTTGTACTCAACGACCTTGGCCGTGGCCTTGGCGCTGTCGGCCTTGAGCTTGGCCATGTCGTGCTTCTGGGCCAGGGCCGAGGCATCGGCCAGGGCCTTCTCCACGTCGGCCACGTTCTTCTCGGCATCGGCCATAGATTTCTCATCACCCAGGTAGGTGAAGGCGCGCATGGCGTACATGGTCAACAGCGAACTTCGCTCAACCCGTACCCCGATCTCCACGGAGGGGGCGATCTCAGTCTGCAACGAATCAGCGACGTTGCCCACGCGCTTCATATTCCAGATGGCTACGCCGCCGAGCAGCATGGCGATAAGGATGAGAACGCCGAAACCCCCGCCAATCTTTGTTCCGAGTTTCAAATTCTTGAGCATGAGGCCCCCAGATCAGGTTTGTGTGTCGGTGTACCAACCAAGTGCCGCGCAGCGATTCCACCACCCACCACGCAAGAGACAAACTGTTCGTATTATTGACCCATACACCGGGGGGATGGATGTGGCAATATGTATTCGAATAAAAAGTGGATACTCCGCGAACATTTTGTGCTGGGAGGCGGAAAGGAGGGAGGGAGGGAGGGAGGCGGAATTCCGGCTAGAGGCCGGACTTGAGGAGGCTTTGCAGCGTGTAACTGTCCAGGGTCTGGAACATGGCCGTGTTGGCCTCTTCCCAGACGTTCTTGGTGGGGCAGGAATGCTGGCGGACGCAAGTGTCGCAGGCGTCCTTGCCTGCGGAGCAGCCCTTCAGGACGACCCAGTCCTCAAGGGCGCGCACCACGTCCCCCACGGTGATGTGGTGGGCGGGCTTGGCCAGGATGTGGCCGCCCTTGGGTCCGCGCTTGCTTAAGACCAGCCCGGCGCGCTTGAGCCGCCGGATGAGCTTCTCCATGTATTTTTCGCTGATGCCGGTGCGCGAGGCTATCTCGGCCACGGAGACAGGGCCGTCGTGGTAGTTCTCGGCAATGTCGATGAGCATGCGGGTTCCGTAGCGGCTCTTGGTGCTCAAGCGCATGGGGTCTCCGAGGGGGGGGCGCAATGCGCGCACGGAGGAGGGAACTATCCGCTCCCTCCTCCGACGCACTAAGCTTGCGCTACTCTTCTTCTTCCTGAGGCTTCAGGTGGTCGGGCACGATCATCATGCCGATGACCAGGGGCTTGAGGAAGCTCCACTTGATGCCGATCTTGAACTCTTCCTCCAGGTCGCGGATGGCGTCCCAGCAGTTGTGGCAGGGCGCGATGACGAGCTTGCAGCCTGTGGCCAGGATCTGGTCGCGCTTCGTCATCAGGGCGCGGTTGCGCTGCGGGCGGAAGATGCCCATGCCGTTGAAGCCGCCGCCGCCGCCACAGCAGTAGTTGTGTTCCTTGTTGGGGCTCATTTCGACGAAGTAGCCCGGCTCCACAATGTAGCTCACGATCTCGCGGGTGATGTCCTTCAGGCCCTGGTTGCGGATGTAGTTGCAGGAGTCCTGCAAGGTCACCGGCTGCTTGATGCGCTTCTCGGGGTCGATCTTGATCTTGCCCAGGCGCAGGGCCTCGGCCAGCCACTCAACGTAGTGGATATAGGGCTTGGGCGGCAGACCGTCAGGGCGTCCGACCCAGTAGGGACCTTCGATGACGGTGGCGCGGTGGGCGTGGCCGCACTCGGTGCCCACTGCCCGCTTGGGGTTCAGGCGGTCGATGGCGGCGTAGACATGCTCCACCTGCTGCTTGCAGGCTTCCCAGTCGCCCGCGAACATCGACAGGCTGGTCTGCTCCCAGCCGGAGCTGGGCACGGTCCAGTTCTCCCCGGCCACATGGAAGAGCACCGCGGCCTCGGAGATGTCCTCGGGGTAGTGCTTGGGCTCGCGGGCGTTCACGGTGTACATGATGTCCGCGTCCTGCTTGTCGATGGGGATCTCAAGACCCGGCCACTCGTCCTGGGCCTCCTCGGCCATCCACTCGCAGGTCTCGGTCCAGTCCTCGTCGGTGATGTCCATCTGGGCCTTGAACACGCGGTGCATGCCCGCGCCGATCTTGAGCTCCCAGGGCACAAAGCCCTGCGAGTACAAGAGGCCGCGCAGGTAGCCGAACATGATGCCCATGTCGATGCCGTAGGGGCAGTACTGGCCGCAGCGGTTGCAGCAGGTGCACTGGCTCCAGGCGACCTCCATGGCGTGGCGCATGAACGCGTTGTCCACGTCGCCGTTCTTTTTTACGATCTCGCCCAGGGTGGACTGGATCTTGTACGCCGGGACCTGTTTGGGGTCGCGGTCGTTGCACAGGTACAGGAAGCAGGAATCGCCGCAGAGCCCGCAGTGGGCGCACATCTCAAGCCAGGTCTTGATGCGCGACTTGCAGGTGTTCTTAAGCGACGTGGCGAGCTTTTCCTTGTCCACGTCCAGCTCGAGCATCTCGGCGTAATATTGCTTTCCACCCTTGTCGCCCAGGACGGCGTCGAGCGCCTCCCTGGTGTTCACGGGCGTCTTGTTGCAGAATTTTCCTTCGGGCATTGCTGTATCTCCTTAAGACTGCGCTTTTGGGCTTGGCGGCTTAAAGGCCTACCATGCCATGTTCGTGCCCTTCATGCCGCCACGCTTGATGCCGTAGTCCATGCCGAGCTGGCCGCGCGAGAGGAAGAAGCCCACCACGTGGAACAGCTTGGTGAAGGGGACGGCCAGGAGCATGATCTCGCCTGCGATGACGTGCGCCAGGAGCCAGAACTCGTAGTCGGCGCCGATCTGGTGCACGACCATGAAGCCCGTCACAAAGGGCGCCATGGTGATGGCCAAGAGCAGGTAGTCGTACAGGCTGGTGATGATGCGCACCTCGGGCAGGGCGATGCGGCGGATGATGATGAACACCCCGGCGCAAAGCATGGCCACGGTGAGCACATCGGCCAGGACCATGGGGATGGCGGGCCAGCCAAGGCCGAAGCGCATCTTGAAGACCACGATGTGTCCGGCCAGGAACAGGGGCACGACCACCAGGCCGATGTGGAAGGTGAAGAAGAGGATGGTGAAGATGGGCTTCACCTTCCAGCCCTGGGAGCCGAAGGGCACGATCCAGGCGGCGATGCTGCGCACCGCGCCCCGGACGCCGTAAGCCGTCTGCGTGCCGTAGGCCACGCGGTCAAGCCTCCAGTTCAGGCCCTTGATGTAGGTGTATACCCGCCAGGCCAACCCGCCGAAGAACACGGCGAAGGTCAGCCACAGGAGAGGTCCGGTAACAATCTGATACATGGCTTACTCCTTGTGGTGCTCGGGCATCTTGTGAATTTCCTCGTCGCGCGAGGTCATGAAGGCCCACAGGCCCCAGAAGCCAACCACGAACAGGCCCATCAGCACATAGACGATGGACTTGGTGAACATCATGTAGTCGTGATATACGAAGAATTCCATGTCGCGCCTCCTTACCTAGTGGGCGTCTTTGTATTCAGGATGCTCGAAGAAGATGGGCATCCTGGACACGATGAACCGGTAGACCGTGACGCCCACGGTGACCACGAAGATGGAGATGCCGATCTCCATCCAGCTCGGGAAGTACCGCTGGCTGGCCGGAAGCTGCCAGTTGAAGGCCACGATGGACACGTTGAAGCGGTTCAGGATGATGCCGAACACGGTGAGCGCCGCAGTCCACTTGATGAGCTTGATGTTCTTCTCGCGGCTGCCGATGGCGTAGAGCAGGCTCGGCAGGGCCACAAAGCCCAGGACCTCAAGCAGCCACCAGGCGCCCCAGCCGGTAGCCAGGTAGTGCCAGTTGTTGTCGTAGGCCACGGCCACCAGCTTCACACAGAAGTAGGCCGCCAACGCGATGCTGGCCCCGCGCGCAAAGCCCAGGATCACGCCCTCGTGCTCGTCCAGGTGCGTCTTGTCCATCATGTGGTGCCAGGGCTTGTGGGCCAGGGTGCCCTCGAAGATGACCATGGACAGACCCGCCGGGATGCTCGACACGAAGAAGAGCACCGCCAGGTAGGGCGAGTACCAGAGCGGGTGGATCTTGCTCGGCACGGCGATGTACAGCGCGCCAAGCGAGCTCTGGTGCAGGGTCGACAGGACCACGCCGAACACCGTCAGGGCCAGGGTCAGCTTGTGGATCTTGTTGCGCAGGTTCTTCATGCCCAGCCACTCGAACATGGCCGGCGAGAACTCGATGGCCAGCACGGTGACGTACAGGAAGACGCACAGACCCACTTCGAACAGGAGCGAAGTGGTGCCCGGGCTGACGAAGAGGGGATACACCAGGCGGTAGGGACGGCCCACGTCGTAGTGCAGGGCGAAAACCACCAGAGAGTAGCCCAAGAAAGCCGTCAGGATGGCCGGGCGCACCGCCGAGTGGTATTTCTTCATGCCGAAGAGGTAGCAGGCGGAGCTGGTGGTGTAGCCGCCGGCCGCCAGTGCGACGCCGCACAGGAGGTCGAAGCTGATCCAGATGCCCCAGGGGTTGTTGTCGTCCAGGTTGGTGACGTAGCCCAGGCCCTTGGTGAACCGGAGCACCGTGATCACCAGGCCGATGGCCAGGAAGATACCGGTGATGATGTTCGCCGGGGTGAACAGGGTCTTGTTGTTTTCGGTGCTCATCTACGCGCCCTCCTCATCTTTGTTGGCGGCGGCAGCCTCTTTTTGGGCGGCGGCAGCCTCTTCCAGGGCGCGCTTGACCTCGCGCTCGATGGCCTGGGCCTTGTCCTTCTCGGCCTTTTCCAGCTCCTTGGCGAGCTTGGCGGCGGCTTCGGCCTTGACCTCGGCCTTGGCGGCCCTGACGGCGGCTTTCTGCTCGTCGGCGGCCACCTTTTCCTTGCGCTTGTTCATGGCCCAGACGCCGCCCAAGAGGGCCGGCCACAGGGCCGCGACCATGGGCACCACGGACAGCGGGCCGGAGGTCATGGTGGGCACGCTGACGTTGCCCAGATCCTCGCGCAGGCCGATGTCCTTGAACTCCTCGCCGGAGAGGTACAGCCAGTTGGTGCCGCCCATCTCCTTCTCGCCGTAGACGTGGTCCTGGTAGCGCTCGGGGTTTCTCTTGATGCGCTCGCGGGCGATCTCGATCAGGTCCTTGCGCTTGCCGTAAACCAGGGCCTCCTTGGGGCAGGCGCCCACGCAGCCGGGGGCGGTGAGCTCGCCCTTCTTGATCTGGTCGTGGCACATGGTGCACTTCATGACCCGCGGGGTCAGCGGATCGCTGTACTCGTAGGCCGGGATGTTGAACGGGCAGGCCACCATGCAGTAGCGGCAGCCCACGCACAGGCTGGCGTCGTAGGTCACCGAGCCGTCCGGGTTCTTGGTGAAGGCCCGGACAAAGCAGACCGAGGCGCAGGCAGGCTCCATGCAGTGGTTGCACTGGATTTTGCGGAAGGCCGGGCCTTTCTTGCCAGCGTACTTGTTCACCACCGTATAGGCCTTGGCGTCGGTGCGGCGCTCGTTGCCCAAAACCTTCAGGTCGTCAAAGGGTTTTGCCGGTGCCGGCAGTTTATTCACTTTGTTGCATGCGGCTTCGCATTTGCGGCAGCCAATGCAGCGGGTGGAGTCGAACAACACACCCTTCGCATTGGGGTAGCCGTCAAAGGTATGGCCTGTTGCAGCTTGCGCTTCGGTGCCCAGGGTGGCCGTGATCCCCGCGGCGCCCAGCAAGCCGAGAAACTGTCTTCTCTTCATGGACGTGCTCCTTATAATGCCGGGGTCCGGCTTACTTCTTCTTTTCCTTGTGGCAGCCCACGCAGTCCGTGTTCAGGGGCTTCTTCAGGTCCATAGCCTTGTGGCAGCTCATGCACTGGGCGTGGTAGGCGGCCTTGAGGCCCGGACGGCCCGGCTGCTTCGAATCAAAGGGCTTGCCGTGGCAGTTGCTGCACTTGGGCGGCTTCTTGGCTCCGGCCACGCCGTTGTGGTGGCAGGCCTGGCAAACAGTGCCCGGATCGGAGTGGAACACGCCGCTCATCTTGGAGTCCTTCACGTTCTCCATGAGCTTGAGCACGATCTTGCGGTGCGGCATCTCGGAGGCTTCGTATTCGTTCACCAGGGACTTGATGGTGACCTTCTCCGGGATGTCGTCGGTGTTGAAGATGTCGGCCTTGTCGCCACGGCCCTTGACGAGCTCAGCGGCGGCGGCGGCCTTCTCTTCCGGCTTCATGGCCCAGTAGGCGGGCATCTGGCCGGGCTCGGCGGGAACCTTGAGGGCGCCCTGGATGTGGCACTTCTTGCATTCGGCGCTGGCAGGCTGCTTGCGCTCCTTCATCAGGCCATGGCAGCCGGCGCACTTGGGCTCGGCCACCTTCGTCTTGTGGCAGCCCACGCAGCTCTGCTTGGCGCTGGCGCGGTGCATAGCCTGCTCAAGCTGGACAAAGCCGCCTTCCTTCACGCCCTGCACGGTGTGGCACTTGCCGCAGGCCACGGTTTCCTTGTGGTGGCAGGCGCGGCAGGTGTCGACGTTCTTCTCGTGCAGCTTGTGGTTGAAGGCCACCGGGCTCATGGCCATGGGCTTGGCGCCTTCAGCGGGCTTCTCGATGGAAACCAGCGTCAGGTCGGGCTGGCCGGCCTTGAGGATCAGGCGGGCACCTTCGCCAGCCTTGGCCACGGCTTCCTTGTTCTTGGCGGCGGTCTTGGCCTGGGCTTCCTTGCTGTGGCAACCGGCGCACTGGGTCGGGCCGGTCTCCTTGACGCCCTTGAGCGCCAGGGTGCGGTGGCAGTTCACGCAGGAATCATGCGCAGCCTGGGACATGCTGCGGGACTCCTTGGTGGCCTTGGCCTCGTGGCAGGAGCGGCAGGTGCCTTCCTTGCCCTTGGCGTAGAAGGTCTTCTTGGTGTCCTTGTTATATTCGTGGTGGCAGCGGTCGCAGTTCTGCTTGCGCAGTTCGCCCGTGGCCTCGTCCTTCAGGGTCGAGGGCAGCTCCTTGGTGGAGGTGTGGCGATAGTGCAGGGCGTTGTTGAGCCCGCCGTCCAGCTTGGCGGAAGAGACCTTCGGCTTGGCGTCGTGGCAGGAGCGGCAGGCGCCGTCCAGCGGCCCCGTCTTCTGCCCCTTCCCGGCCATGTCGGTGTGACAGCCGATGCAGTTCTTGTGGTAGACGACCTTGACCTCGGCCTGGGTGGTGTCCTTCTCGCGCTTGAACTTGGTGACGATCACCCCATCCTTCTCGACGTGGCAGGTCTTGCAGTCCTTTTCGCCAGTCTTGAGAGCCATGGTGTGCTTGTCATGCAAGAACGTCACGGGTGGCAGCTCCAGCTTCCCGTAGGCCTTCATGGTGTCGATGGTCACCATGTCCGTACGGACGGCTGCGTTTGCCTGCGCCTCCCCGACCCCTTGCGCCTCAAGGATGAGGATCGAGACCACGGCCAGGACAAACATCGCCCCGGCTGACAGCAGCAGTACTCTTCCTTTTTCCATGTTGTTGTTCCTTGCCTCATACGTTGAGAGGGTTAGCCCGATCACGGTGAACGCCGACAAGCCAGCGCGGACAGTCGCCCCGCCCCTTTTCACCCCAAACAAGTAGTAAATTATACCATACCTGCGAGTATCCAATTCCAGCAATCCAGTCAAGCGCCTTTTCCTGAAACTCTCGGTTCGGGAGGATATCTTTTTCTGAGCATTTGCTGTCCAACCAGCGAGTTACAAGCCATGTGATTCGCGGCACAAAATATTTCCAACCACTTTGGAGGATACAATATTCCCACCCCAAGGGGGATGATTTACGTCATCGCTTTTCCGTAAATTGTCTTTGCCCAAACGCAGGAATGGTGTATGCGCAGAGCATGGACTATTCTCTGGAGGTGAACCATGGCCATAGTCTGCTGGGACGGGTCCCTCAAAATCGGCGTTGATGCCATAGACGCCCAACATCGCTATCTCTTTGAGATCATCAACAACATGCAGGGAAAGCTCGCGACAGGCCACCCGCGCGAGGCGCTCCTGGACGGGCTGGACAGCATGCGCACGTACGCCCGCTTCCACTTCGAAACCGAGGAAGCCCTCCTGGAACGGCACGGCTACCCGGAACGCGAACACCACCGCCAAGCCCACCAAGAATTCCTGGAGGCTCTGGAACGCCTGTCCGGCCAACCCGCCAGCACAGAGCTGGCGCACCAGGCCCTGGGCTTCCTTCTTTCCTGGCTGGCCGGACACATCCAGTCCGAGGACGGACGCTACGCCCCCTTCCTGGCCGAACATGGCATGAACTGACGGCACAGCACAAAGACTGGATGAGGACGCCTCCGGCGTCCAGGGCCGCCGGCCCTGGAGCCCACCGGGGGCAGCGGCCCCCGGACCCCCATTTTGCGCCGAAAGGGCTGTTTCAGGGGGAACCTGAAACAGCCCTTTCGGCTTGTGTGAGTCATGGTAAGACATGCGGGAAACAGATGGCCGTGACGGCGGACTTGAGCTCAACCGCCTTGGGACCCATCCGAGAAACCAGGGCGTACTGTATTGGACAACCGCGCCCGTATCGCATAAGAAGCGCCCTTGGCGCGTGCGCGGGCGCTCTTCTTTCGCCCGCCGTGCGGACATCCTTTTGCGAGGTTTTCATGCTCCGACCAGATTTTGCCAAGTGCCAAGGCCTGGTGCCGGTCATCGCCCAGGAGGCGGAGACCGGAGAGGTGCTCATGCTCGCCTACATGAACGAGGCGGCCTGGGACAAGACCATCGAGACCGGTGAGGTCCACTACTACAGCCGCAGCCGCAACACGCTCTGGCACAAGGGCGGCACATCCGGGCACGTGCAAAAGGTGCATACCATCCGCCTGGACTGCGACGCCGACACGGTGCTGGTCCAGGTGACCCAGTTGGGCGGGGCGGCCTGTCACACCGGCCGCAAAAGCTGTTTCTACCGCGAAATTTCGGGCGACGACGTACGCGAATGCTCGCCCATGGTTTTTGACCCCAAGGAGGTCTACGGAAAATGAGCACCAACAACAAACTCAAGCTCGGCGTGCCCAAGGGCTCGCTTCAGGACGCCACCATAAAGTTGTTCGAGAAAAGCGGCTGGAAGATCCGCCTGCACTCCCGCAACTATTTCCCCGACATCGACGACGAGGAGATCAGCTGCTCCATGTGCCGCGCCCAGGAGATGAGCATCTACGTCGAACAGGGCGTGCTCGACTGCGGGCTCACCGGCAAGGACTGGATTCTGGAGAACAACTCCGATGTGGTGGTGGTGAGCGACCTGGTCTACTCCAAGGTCAGCAACCGCCCGGCGCGCTGGGTCCTGGCCGTGGCCGGCGATTCCCCCTACAAAAAGCCCGAGGACCTGGCGGGCAAGAAGATCGCCACCGAGCTGGTGCAGTTCACCAAGAACTACTTCGCTGAGCGGGGCATCCCGGTTGAGGTCAGCTTCTCCTGGGGCGCCACCGAGGCCAAGGTGGTGGAAGGCCTGTGCGACGCCATCGTGGAGGTCACCGAGACCGGCACCACCATCCGCGCCCACGGGCTGAAGATCATCGAGGACCTGCTGTTCACCAACACCCGGCTCATCGCCAACAAGAAGGCCTGGGAAGACCCCTTCAAGCGCCGCAAGATCGAGCACATGAACCTGCTGCTGCAGGGCGCGCTCAAGGCCGAGCGCATGGTGGGCCTGAAGATGAACATGCCCAAGGACAAGATGGACCAGGCCATGACGCTTCTGCCCAGCCTGACTTCGCCCACGGTCTCCGGCCTGTCCAACCAGGACTGGCTGTCGGTGGAGATCGTCGTGGACGAGGCCATCGTCCGCGAGCTCATCCCGCAGCTCAAAGACCTCGGGGCCGAGGGCATCATCGAGTACCCGCTGAACAAGGTCATCTAGCTCGCGACCGGGGCGCTCCACCGCGTGTGGCGGGGCGCCCCGTTTTTCATCCGGCCTGATCCCAAATCCTGTTTCCCCCGGGGGGCGCGCATGTTCACAAAGGCTGGCCTGCTCATCGCCGTGGCTCTGGTGCTCTTCGGCTACCGCTGGGGCAGGCGCAGGGCCCAGGCGCGCATGGCGCCGCCGCCCGCCCAGCCCACCGCCGCCCCAGCCGCCGATAGCGCCCCGAAGAAGGAGTGGCTCTCGGTCAAGGCCCTGCTCGTCATCGTGGCCGTGCTGCTCATCATCGCCATCCTCTCCAGCCTGGGCGGCAAGATCGGCTAGCTGCCCGAGTAGCCGTTGCGCTTGGCGTTGGCCACACAGTCGCTCCGGTTCTTGTAGCCCTGGGTCGAAGCCCCCACAATCTTACCGTTTGCCGCAGTTCTGCGCCAACGCCATTCGCCCGCCCCGTCCACGTAAAAATCCCACGTATCCGTCATCACAGCCTTCCTCTTGTTACAATTTCCACCGGCTCTGGAACATCTGTCCAGTCCCCCTGCCACCAAGATCCCGCCTAGCGCTCATCCCATCCGGACCGCGCCGCATAGCCCTCGCGGTGGAATATCACCCATACGATCAATGTCAAGCAACTTGATACTTGTTTATATATTCGCTTGATCGGCACAAAAAAAGGCGCGCCCAAAAGGACGCGCCCAATGCGGCGAAGGAGATAATCCAGCCTACCGCTTGAAGCAGTGCTTGCACTCCCGGCAGTTCAGCTTCAGGCGCTTGAGCACGTTCTCATACTCACTGTCGCTCTCCACCGGCAAAATCTTGTGCTCCCCGTCGCCCATGCGGTCCAGGTTGCAGCTCTCGCCGAGCTTGGAGGCCAGGTGGATCTCCTTGTTGTCGAGATTGACAATGAAGATGTCTTTCTCGTTGCTGTTCACAAACACATGAGCCTCACTTTCTGCTGTTGTTTCGCCGCGCGACGCTGCGCGGCCCGATCTTGTCCCGGTCGGGGGGTGCCCCGATCCTGGCCGAAAAATCTTTCTCCCGGGCACGATGGCCCAGGTCCAGGGCGCGTTCAACCTACCCTGTACACTAAATAGCGCTGGCAGGGGAAGTGCGGGGGGCTGTTTTCAGGCCCCGGCGTTGAGCCAGATGAGCGAGGCCTGCCGCCCGGTGACACGCGCGGCGCGGAAGGAAAAGTAGTCGCCGGGGTTCGACAGCGTGCACTGGTCCAGGCCAAAGACGCGCCCGGGCAGGAGGCCCGCGCTCTCCAACTGGTGCCGCGTGAGCCGCCACAGATCCACTGTCTGCGCCGCGGCATCAAAGAACGCTTCGAAGCCCGCGCCGAACTCGGCCTCGAAGTTGGTGAACTGCGCGCACTGCGGGCCAAGGCTCGGGCCGCGCACGGCGTAAAGCTCAGACGGAACGCATCCGTAGTGGGCGCACAGGCGCGCCACCGCGCTACCCGGCAGATTCGCCACATTGCCGCGCCAGCCCACGTGCAGGGCGGCCACAAAGCGCCCGGTCTCGTGCGCCAGCAGAACGGGCTGGCAGTCCGCGGTCTTGATGCACAGGGCCAGACCGGGCCTACTGGTGGCCAGGGCGTCGCCCTCAAGGCTGGAAGCGGCCTCCAGCGGAGTCGCGTCGGGTTCGATGTGCAGGACGTCGCCATGGACCTGGCGGCACTCGACCCAGCCCGAAAAGCCCAATCCAGCGGCCAACTGGCGGCGGTTGGCGGCCACGGCAACGGGGTCGTCACCCACGTCGAAGGACAGGTTGGCGCCGTCGAAGGGCGGCTGGCTGGCGCCGCCACGACGCGTGGTGAACGCACACGAGATGCGCGCCAGGCCGGACTCCGGACCCGATGCCAGACCAGGAAACCGGAAGGGGATCAGCCCTAGCGGAACCATTTGAGCTCGCGCTCGGTGCAGATCCCCTGAACCGGGGCGTCCCAGGCGTTCATGGGAAAGGACTCGATGCGCTGGAACTCGTAGCACAGACCGAGGGTCACGGTGTCGTCCATCTCGGGCCGGGCCATGAGCCGGTCGTAGTAGCCGCCGCCAAAGCCCAGGCGATAGCCGCGCGCGTCGAAGGCCACGGCGGGCACAAGCACCAGATCAGGCACAAAGGGCTCGCCCGTGTCCTCTCGGGTCAGGCAGCAGGGCGCGGGCTCCATGATGTTGAAGGAGCCCTCGATGAGGTCGTCCTCGCAGGTGCAGGAGCAGATGTCCATGAAGCCGGGCTGCTCCGGGCGGCAGCGCGGCAAAAGGGCCATGGCCCCGCGTTCCCAGAGCTCGGTCAAAAGCGCCCGCGTGTCGATCTCGTTCTTGATGGGCCAGTACAGCAGGACGCTGTAGGCGTTCTTCCATTCGGACAGCGCGCGCACGCGCTCGGTGACGGCCATGCTGGCCTTTTTGACCTCTTCTGGCGAAAGCGCCCTGCGCTTCTCCACCATCATCTTGCGAATTGCGTCTTTCTCCTGGCTGGCCTCGTTCATCCGCACCCCCCCTGAACCTGACAAAATCAAGCGCCCCCATTGCCTTTGCGCCCGGTCTGTGTATATGCTATCAATAGCCCCATTGGAAGCAAAAAATACCCGCCCATCCCGCCCGGACAGCGCGGCCATACGCCGCTCGCCCAGCCCGGAAGGGCCCGGAAAGCCTCGGAGCACCCCTTGCCTCGCCAGAAGGCGAGCCGCGCCAGGAGACGACCATGTTCTGGATCGCAGTGGGCGACGTGCATGAAAGCATCGGCATGCTCGGAGCCATCCCCGGCATCAAGGAAGCCGAGGGTCTGATCCTCACCGGCGACCTGACCAACCGGGGCCGGGAAGACAAGGCCCGGCGCGTGCTGGACCAGGCCCGCGCAGCCAACCCGAACCTGCTGGCCCAAATGGGCAACATGGACCACGCCGAGGTGGGCGAACTGCTCACCCAGCGCGGGGAGAACATCCACCGCCAGGCCCGGCTGCTGGCCCCCGGCCTGGTGCTCATGGGCGTGGGCTGGTCCACCCCGACGCCGTTTGGCACCCCGTCGGAGACCTCCGAAGTCGAGCTGGCCCGCTGGATACAAGAGACCCACCAACTGGCGCTGGACCTTGCCGCCAGCGACTGCCCCGCTGCCTCCTGCCGCCTTGTGGCCGTCATCCACACCCCGCCGCTCAACACCGCGCTGGACCGCATCGCCAGCGGCGTCCACGTGGGCAGCGCCAGCGTGCGCGCATTCATCGAGGAGGCCCAGCCGGACGTGGTCATCTGCGGGCACATCCACGAGGCCGTGGCCGAGGAGCGCATCGGCCGCAGCCACGTGCTCAATCCCGGCCTGCTGGCCGAGGGCGGATACGTGCGCCTGGGCCTCACAGACGGCCTGCTGCGCGCCAGCCTGGAGCGGGTCTAGCGCCCGTGGCCGCACAGCTTTGTTGCCTGTTCGTGGGCAAGTGCCGCGAGGCCTCCCTGCGCGAGGCGGCGGACCTGTACGCCCTCAAGCTCTCGCGCCTGGCGCGCTGCGACATCACCCTGGTCAAGGACGCCGCGGCAGCCCTGCCCGCGCCGGAAAAGTGCCTGCGCGAAGGCCGCGACATCCTCTCCCGCCTGGACCCCCGCCACCTTCCCGTGGTTCTGGACGAGCGCGGCGACAACTGGTCCAGCCGCGAGCTGGCGGCCAAGCTCAAGGGCTGGGAAGACGCCGCGCGCACGCCCTGCTTCATCGTGGGCGGGGCCTTCGGCCTTTCCGAAGAGGTGCGCGAACGGGCCCGCTCGACCGGGGCGCTGTTCTCGCTTGGGCGCATCACCCTGCCGCACGAACTGGCGCGCGTGGTGCTGCTGGAGCAGCTCTACCGGGCGGCCAGCATCAACAAGGGCCTGCCCTACCACCACGACTGAACGCGCCCATCCACACCCATCCGTGGTTGACGAAAACGGACGCGCCCGGCAATACTCCCGTCACGCGCCCGCCCCTCAGGCGGCCCGCTCAAGCACACCACGGGAGACCCGCACCATGCTCGACCAAGCCTACCTGGACAAGCTCGCCGAATACTTCGCCTCCGGCGACCTGGAGTTCGATTTTGAACACGGCGACGAGGCCCGCCGCCAGATGATCCTGGGGTGTCTGGAAACGCTGATGGATTTGGCCGATCAGGCCGACGAGCTGGCCACCAAGCTCATCTTCAAGGGCGGGATGCTTCAGGCCATGGCCGGGATCAAGGACCAGAAATAGCGCTCCCTGCCGCTGGCCGGATAGCTCTGGCTGGCCTCGACCACAAAACCCGCGCCCGTTGCACCGCCGATCTCGGCCAAGGCTGCTGCTGGCGGCGGCGGCTCGTTGGCCAGCACCACCAGTCTTCCGCCGCCCGGCCCTGTCCCCGGCCCTGTCCCCTGCACTGTCCCCTGCACTGTCCCCTGCACTGTCCCCTGCACTGTCCCCTGCACTGTCGTTGACACCAGCAGCTCCGCCGCCAGGGGCAAAAGCTTGGGCCAGGGCATGAAGGCCCGGCTCACGATGACATCCGCGCGGGGCCGGAGCCCCAGGCGCTTCAATTCCTCCTGCGCGGCCTCGGCCCGGCCGTGGAACACGCGCACGCCGGGCATTCCTCCGGCCTGCTGCAGCTCGCCCACGGCCTGGCGCAAAAAGATCGCGCGCTTCTCCCGCAGCTCCACCAAGAGGTAGTCCCCGGCAGTCCAGAGCACCCGCAGCGGGATGCCCGGCAGGCCCGCGCCCGCGCCCAGGTCCAAGGTCAGCGGGGTCTCAGGCAGGGCCAGGCCGTCCAGAAACTTCGCCAGGTGCAGGCTGTCGGCTGCGAGGTCGCGAAAGACCTCGGGCCAGGTGGCGCGGCCCACGAGGTTCATGGCCCGGCTCCACTTGAGCAGCAGCGTGAGGTAGCGAGAGAGCAGCTCGGCCTGGGGCTTGGTCAGGTCGAAGCCGGCGCGCCGGGCCTCGGACGCGACCTCGCCAGGGGCGGGGGCATAGGGCTTGGGTGGTTGTTTTGGCGGTTGCGGCATGGGATGGTTCTACGCTGGCGAACGTGTGGCGGCAAGGGTGTGGACAGGGGGATGGCGACCGAAGCCTCTCCGCTGCTTCCAGCCTCTGACTCCCACCCCCCCCTACTTCGCCGCTGTGGCCAGCTTACCCGCCAGCTCCTGGATGTTCTCAAGGTACTCGCGGTGCATGTCGAGATAGAAGGACAGGGCACGGCCGAAGTTGCGGCCCACCAGCCCGTCCAGGAAGACCTGGCTGATCTCGCGCTCGCGCAGCAGAACATACTGCGAGAGCAGGAACACCCGGCGCTCCTCGGGCCCCATGTCGCGCAGGTAGCCCGCCATGACGCGGCGCGCGCGTGGCTGGTACATCCAGAAGTACAGCAGGTCCAGGGCGTTGACGATGATGATGCTCTCCAGGCCCTTGTGCTCGTAGCTCATGGTCAGCATGAACTGCTTGGGCGATTCCAGGAGCGCCAGGGTGTCCTCCTGGGGGAAGAGCAGCTCCAGTTGCTGGAAGGTGTCGAAGAGCTGGTTCAGCTTGCCCTGGTAGTCCCAGGCGCGCATGCGGATGAACAGGTCGCGGTCGGCCAGGCCCTCGATGATGCCGGCCACGCAATCGCTGGCCAGCTTGGAGATCACCGCGGCCCAGGGCGCCACGGCGCTCACGGCCTCCGGGTGCCCCGTGGCCGAGACCAGAAGCACGATGATCTGGCTGTAGGCCAGGGCCAGAGGGATGGAGATGACCGAGCGGAACAGGTTGCCCACGGCTGCGGCCATGGGCAAGCCGCGCAGCACGTTGTGGCTGAAGATGTACAGCCCGTTGGCCACGGCCATGACCGAGTAGAGCACCAGCGGGTTTGTGGCCAGGGTGATGCCCAGGCCCTCGTTCAAAAGCCGCGTCTTCACCAGATAGTCCAGCAGCGGCACGGAAAAGCCTGTGTACAAGAGCGAATCCGCCAACCGCCCCCAGCTCACCAGCCCGCTCCACTGCAACAGCGACGAGCGGTGCACCCCGCCCGCGCCCAGCACCATCTGGATGACGTTGCGCACGCCGGTGATGCCGAACCAGATGAACGCGCCGAACCAGGCCAGCACCCACCAGTCCTTGGTCAGGGCAAAGGTCAGCGCCGCCGGGATGAACCCGGCCAGCACCTTGAGCGAGTTCTTGAGGTGCGAATTAAGGTAGCGCAGGTGCGGCAGCCGCCGGGTCTGCACCGACTCCGGCTCAAGCTCATCGAGCAGCGCGTCGTGCCCATGCTCGCGCTGGACGCCGCCCATGAGCGAGACGTTGCCGGGCCTGCCCGGGGTAAGGCGGTAGTTCTCGGCCAGCCACTCCACGCTCCTGTGCCGCGTGAACACGCGCAGGGGCGGACACACCGCCGCCAGGGCGTGCAGCAGATCAAAGCGCGGCTCGCACTCGTCCTCGGGCATGGAGGTGATGCGCCTGCGGGCGCTGACGCTGACGTCCAGACGCTTCTGCTCCGCGCCGGGCGTGCGGGCCAGAGCGCGCCGCGCGCGCTTGGGCAGGGTGTCGACCACCACCATGCCCATGCCGTAGAGGCGGCTGGACTGGCCCGTGGAGTCGGTGCCGATGCAGGAGGCCAGCGGGTTCTTCAAGTAGTAGGAGCGCAAGCTTGAGATGTCGTAAAGGATCTCCTGGAGCTTCTCGCGCCGGGTTCGCGAGCCCACGCTCTGGATGATGCCGCGGATGAGCTTCTTGAGCTTGATGACGTTGGCGGTGTTCAGCGCCTCCTGCAAGGCGTTGATGCGCTCGGGATCGATCTCGCGCCCCAGGGCGCGGTCCTTCATGTTCACGATCTCCAGGTGCGTGATCATGCCCTGGCAGTCGTAGAGAATCTCCAGCACGTCCTCCACGCGCAGGGCTCCCAGGCTGAGCGTGATGCGCCCCAGGGCGTGGATGCCGAGCAGGCGCGCGGCAAGTTCCTGCGGGGCCAGCCGCAGCAGGGCGGGCACGTCCGGCGCATCGGCTTCGAGGCTGGGGGGCACGCCCGGATCGGCCAGGCTGGGGTTGCGCTCAGGCTTGAGGAAGCGCTCGATGATCTCGTCGGTGTCCAGGTCGCGCAGCCGCTTGAGCTGCTGGCGGATCTCCTCGCGCTCTGGCGCGGTGGCGGTCACAAGCTCGTGGCGCAGGTACGCGGCCTGCTTCTGCATGATGGGCAACAGGTTGTCGTGGATGAACTTGCCCAAGTGCTCAAGCGAGGCCTGGCCCGCACCCACGAAGCGCTTGAACTCCGCCTCGCGCAGGGCGGGCAGCTCCAGGCCCAGCTCGCGGGCGAGCACCAGCCGGTGCGTGGTGTTGAACTGGCAGAAGGCCTCGGTGACGTAGCGCTGATGGTACAGCGAGACCTGGCGCGACTCCTCGAAAAAGCGCAGCACCCCTGGCTGATCCAGGAAATCGAGAAATTCTGCCGGGCTGGCGAAGCCTTCAGGCATCCAGATGAGCTTCAGGTAGCGGCCCCGGAAGCGCGGCGAAAACTCGATGCCGATGCGCACCTGCACATTCATGATGCGCGCGGCCTCCAGCAGCTCGGCGGCCACCTCCGGCGGAACGTGGTTGTAGTAGATCACCGTGAGCCGCCGGATACCCTTGATCCAGGCGTCCATGACCAGGTGCGTGGAGGACTTGCGGCCCTTGGTGTTGGCGTCGTGGACGTGGTCGTCGAAGGTGATCTGGCTTAAGTCCTCGGGCATCTCCAGCAGGTGGAAGTGCTCCAGGTGGCGGCGGATGACCCTGGGCTTGCCCGAGCAGGCCTCGCGGAAGTCGTGGGCCAGGGTCAGCTGGGCCTGGGGATCGCCGCTGGCGCGCACCATCTCCTTCATGAGCTGCACCAGCACGCGCGCTGTGTTGTAGCGCAGGCCGCCCTGGGCCGTGGACAAGACCTCGGAATGCAGGCCGCGCAGGGCCGAGAGCCGGTCATCGGCCTTGCCGGTCTCCAGCGAGCCCAGCAGATGCACCACGGCGTAGGCGATGCGCAGGCCGCGCGTGGCGGCCATCTCCTTGATGCCATGGGGGTGCATGTAGGGGGCCAGAAGCTTCTTGTGGGCGGGCGCGTCCTCGCGGTTCACCACGTCGCAGACGATGCGCAGGAGGTCGTAGTCCTTCTGGTCGAAGAACGCCCGCGAGGGGCGGATCGCCGCGAAGGCCTCCGCCGTCTGGCCGCAATAGGACCCGCTTTCCATGCTCCCCCTGTGCCCCTGCGCCGTGCCCAACGCCCCGGCAGAACGTGACTGTTTTCACAATCAGCAGGCCAGGGCAAAAAGTCAAGGCCTGGACGAATTTTCTGCACCGGCCAGCCCCCTTTACCGGTGCGGCCTGGGGGAGTTTAAGCGCGTGAGCATTGCCCGATCCCAGCGGTTGTGCTAATCGTTAACCGCAACACGCCCGTGCGCTTCGACCATCTCTAACTATCTGGGAGATATCATGAAAAAACTGCTCGCCCTCTGTTTCTTCGCTCTGCTGGCCTGCTTCGCCACCACCGCCTTGGCCGCCGACGCTCCAAACCTCGTGGGCACCTGGGAAGGAACGCCCTCGGTGCACGGCGTCAAGGTCGGCTTCCGCACCAGCAATCTGGTGATGATCATTCTTGAGCAGCAGGGCAACGCCTTCCACGGAACCAAGACCTACCATACGCCTAAGAAAAAGGACAAGGTCGAGAAGTTCAGCGGCACCATCCGCTCCGACGGCCAGATCTTCATCGCCGACCACGATGAAGGCTACATGCTCGGCGACATAACCAAGGACGGCGCGATGGAGCTGCAGTACGGTCACAGGGGCAACAACGCCATCGCCGTTTACGTGGTTCTCAAGAAGAAATAGCGCCCGCACACATCCCGGCCCATGCGGCCCGGTCTTCCCGAAAAGGGGTGGGCCGGGTCGTTTGTTTGCGCACGGCCAAAGCCTGTCAACCAGGAATTTTCGTCCTTTTTGCGGCCAAATACAGGGGATTTTTGTCCGGGCTGATTTCCGGGTGTATGCTCGCGGGAAACAAGGAGGACCCTGTATGTGCGAACACAATGATACCTGCGGGCCTGACCTGAACCGGCCAGGCCAAAACAGGGGGGATCTGCACCAGGCCTATGCCCTGGCCTTTGCAGGAGAGGCCGGGAAACAGGTCCTGGCGGACCTTTCCCGCCAGGGCTTCCTGCGCGAGACGAGCTTCAACCCGGACCCGCAGCGCGCGGCCTTCAACGAGGGACGCCGCAGCCTGGCGCTGTACATCGGGCACATGATCGCCGGGCCAAGGCCCCGGCGGCAGGCCGAGCCCAATGCCGCGGGCGGGACAGGGAAATAGTAGAGGAGAGGCGAACGCAGGGCAAAAAAAGAGGGGGCCCGGAGGCCCCCTCTTGAATGGTCGGATGCCTTAAGCCTTAGGGCTTCTTGGCTTCGGCCGGCTTGGCGGCTTCAGCGGCGGGGGCGGCGGCCGGAGCGGCGGCTTCAGGGGCCTTCACTTCAGCGGGGGCAGCCGGAGCGGCAGCAGCGGGAGCGGCGGCGGGGGCTTCGGCCTTCTTCTCTTCGGCTTTCTTCTCGCCGCAAGCGGAAACACCAAGGGCCAGGGACGCAACGATCATGACGGCGAACAGCTTCTTCATGGGAACCTTCCTCTTTCTTAATGTGGTGGTGGTGAAACACGGACACGAAATTCCTGCACCTCCGGCGATTGTCCCACCCGGGACGCTTTCCCTGAGCCGTTTGCCCCAGAGGGCTTGCGGTTCGGGAGAGCCGGAGAGGAGGCTTCGGCCCTGACGCACAAGACGGTGATGCCGTGCTTGCGCGGGGGTCCGTACCCTCACGCGCAGTCATTATACCCGTTGCTTATGGTTGGCAACAGAAAAGAAGGCACTTTCTTTGACCGTGCAAAATGTCCTGAGCCCAAGCCCCGCCTCGCTAAACCAGCACAATTCCGCAGCACGGGAGAACGAATATGACCATAACGGCAGAAACCATCGCACATCCTTCGTTTGCGGACATGCAAGACCTCACGCGCCTGCGCTTCTACTCCCTGTCCGACGAGTCCGGACCGTACGCCGCAGCGGCTGTGGCCGAGCACCCGGACGCCCTGGAACTGCACCTCACGGTGCAACGCTTCGGCCCGGCCACGGTGCGCGCCCTGCGCGCCGACATGGAGGAGCTCAAGCGCATGGCCAGAGGAATGGGCAAGACGCGCATCATCGGCCTGCGCGTGGAGCCCGGCCTTGAGGCCGACCCACGCTGGCCCAAGTTCACCCGCCTGTTCGGCTTCACGGGGCAGCGGGTGCTCCAGGCGGCGGAACTGAGCCTGGACTGAAACCCTGTCAAGAGGGAATTTTTGCCCTTCTACCGGCCAAAGACGGGGCAATTTTGTCCAGTGGCAAAATCCGGGGTATACTGGACGGAGCGCCCGGTCCGGCATGGAGCCGCGTCGGGTCCGCAGCGCCTTCCGGCGCCAACCCTCCAACCAAGGAGACCATCATGCCCGATGCCCCCACCCAGGCCCAGAAACGCACCCAGGTCCAGACACCGCTCCCCGTCGACTGGCGCACCGCCCTGCCCGAGGACTTGACCGCGCCCGGCCGCGACGAGACTGGCCGCGAGGCACAGCTCCCCCTGCGGCAGCACCCGGCCCTGGCCAAGTACGCCTCAGCCGGTGAGGCCCTGAAGGCCCTGGTGCACGCCCAGCGTTTGCTGGGTCGCAAGACCGAGTCCGAGGGCTCGCTGCTGTCTCAGGGCCTTGCCACGGCCCCAGGCATGGATGGCCGCCCGGAATCGCCGGAGGCATACCAGCTGCCCGACATCGAGCTGCCTGAGGACTTCCGCGTTGACGAGCCCCTGCGCAAGGCCTTCCTGGACAAAGCCCATGAGCTGGGCCTGTCCGACGCCCAGGCGGGCGGTCTGTACGCCTGGTTCGTGCCGCTCAACGTGGAGGGCCTGCGCGCCCATACGGAGAAGGCCCACAGCGAGCGGAAGAAGCGCCGCGAGCGCGAGTTCTCCGGCCTGCGCCAGGCCCACGGCGGCGACGCCCTGACGGTGCTTGAGTCCGCGCGCAAAGCGGTTCTTGCCCTGGGCGGCAAGCCGCTCATGCAGGCCCTGGAGCAAACCGGCGCGGCCGACGACGCCTGCGTGCTTCAGGCCTTCGCGCGCATGGCCCCGCTGGTGAGCGAGAGCTCGCTGCGCGGCAAGAATGCCGGGGGCGCAGCCAGCCTGACCCCGCAGCGCCTGCGCGAGATGATGCGCGACCCGCGTTACTTCGACCCCTCGCGCCGCGACACTGACTTCGTGCGCCAGGTGCAGCAGGGCTTCGAGTCGCTGTATCCCGGCGAACAGGCCCCGGCCCTGCGCGCCTCGTAGACCTCCCCCATTCCCGAAACGGCAACGGCCCGGTCAGGTTTGCGCCTGGCCGGGCCGTCTTGCATCTGGGAACGAGGTTCGCGACGCATTGCCTACACGCGCGATGATGCCCGCAACTTCTCCGCCAGCCGCTCGGCGCGCGCGCCCACCTGTCCCGCCCACTTGGAGCGCAGCATCTCCGAAGCGGCATCGGCGAAGCGCCCGGCCTGCACATGCGCCAGGGCCTGCCGGAACCCGAGCAGGCCGGCCAGGCCCAGGTTGAAGCACATGTTCACCAGCACCTCCTGCACGGCCTCCGGCGCGGCCAGGACCCACGGCAGCGCCGCCGCCAGTCGGCCCCAGCAGTCCTTGATGTCATTGTCCAGCAACAGGTAGGCCTCAGACTCGGTGATGCCCCGGTCGTCCAGGTTGCGGCCAACGCCGATGGTCAGCCGACCTGCGGTGCAGCGGTAGGGCTTGAGCCGCAGGCCTTCGTCGCGCAGAAGCTCCTCGGCCAGGCGTTGCGTGTTCATTTGCCCGCCCCCTTCACCTTTTCGAACGTGCGCAAGGAACCCATGCCGAGCATGCCGAACATGAGCTGCCAGAGCATGTCGTCGAGGGCTGGAGGGGGAGGAGCCGCAGGCCACCAGACGCCCGAGGCCCAGGCCCACAGCGGCCTGGCCAGGTACTGGAAGGCCAGGGCAGCCGCGCAGACCCAGCCGATGGCCGGGCGCCAGCCCGCCACGAAAAGCGACGGGCTCTGGGCCTCCACCTTGTTGATGTCGCGCTGGTCGGACTCGGCCTTGGCCGCGATATCCAGCAGGGCGCGCTGGTAGTCCTCGGCGGCCTTGGCCCGCGCGCCCGGGTCCGGGATCAGGTCGAGCAGCTTCTGCGCCGCCGCGCCGATGAGCGGAATGAAGTCGAGCAGCATGGTCAGCCTCCCGTTTTCATGACTATTTCAGCACCGTTCGCAGCACGAACGGGCCGACAAGCTGCAGCACCAGCCCCACGCCCAGGCCCACGTAGACATGGAAGCGCAGACGGTTCACCGCGCTCCACAGGTCCGCGCGCTCGGCGAGGTGCTCCTCCCGCGACTGGGCGTGGGTCTCGCGATGCTGGTCTGCGGTGCGCTCCAGGGCCGCCAGGCGCTCGGCCTGCCGGGCGCAGAGTTCGCGCCGGGCCACCTGGGACTCGGCGATGCGCAGGAGCGTCTCGCCGTTGGCGCAGGACTGCTCGGCCACGGCCTCGATGCCCACGCGCATCTGGTCCTTGAGCCCCAGGAGCGCGTCGCGGATCTGCTCCATGAACTGGTCGTGGAAGGCGCAGGGCTGGTGCATGATGGCCTCCTATACGGCGGGCCGCAGCTGCGCCCGCTCTTCCATCGAGGCCATGAACGAGGCCACGGCGTCCCAGTTTGCGGGCATCCGCAACACTTCCTGGTGCGCGGGCACCGTCACCGGCTCCATGCCCAGGAACTCGCCACCCTCGCCGATGAGCGCACGGTCCTCGGCATAAGCGGGCACGTCCACGAGGACCGAGGGGAAGGCCGAGGGGGAAGGGCCGTCCAGCGCCACGTATTCCCCCCGCTGGATCTCGCTGGTCCAATCAACGCAACCGCAGTCCGAAGGCAGCTCCGCAAGCAGCGCGCGTGACAATTCAACTTCCGGGTGATGCAAGAGAATCATATGTCCACCTCCTAGGGGGTCACAGAGAGAATGTTTACCGAGCCAGCGCCACCAGCGCCTCCAGGGTATATGCCAGATGCGCCAGTTACTTGCCCGCCAGCCCCGCCAGATGCGCGGACAGTTCCGTTGTTGGTGTATCCGCCCGTCAGCGTGATGATTCCGACAATACCGCCGCCAGCACCACCGCCACCCATGCTGTAGCCGCCCCCCACACCAACACAGTCAGTGCCGCGAGAGCCGTCAGCCTGCACGATTGTGCCGGAGGCGATGTTCACAACAGGGGAAACAAGGAACAGGGGAGCACCACCAGCGCCGGGAGCAGGGGATACGCTGCCAATGGGAACGTCACTTGTTCCCACGCCGTCACCAGCGCCACCGCCGCTATTGCAGTTCCCGGCATTGCCCGTCATAGCGTTGCCGCCGGGGCCACCGTAGTCACCAGCGTTCCCGCCAGCACCAGCAGTGTAGGAGTTGCCACCGCCACCTGCACCACCAGCGCAGGGACCGCCCTTGCCGCCATTGCCACCCGGAGTAACACCCCAGGAGCCGCCAGAGCCGCCGCCGCCAGCTTGCAAGGGGAGACTCGCAGCATACCCGTTGTTTCTCCCGGCCACTGCGGCTACGCCTGGGCCACCCGCAGCCCCTTCACCGACGAGGATACAGGCGTCGAGTGTGGGGTTCTTGATCTTGCGCCGAATACTGGCAGGGACAAGCGGTAGGGCTGGAATGTCCCCTAAGTTCCCTGCTTTGCCCATCCAGGTAGTGCTGATGGTCCCTGCGTTGAGAGTAAGCACTCCTGTCTTGGCAAAGACAAAGAGGCCCTTGCTGTTGGTGGACGGCTTGAGTGAGCCGCCGTCAACGACGAGCACATTGCACATCACCCCAGACGCACCCGTTTCAGCGTCAGGGGCAACGGTTGCTGCTCCGGTGACGACGATGCAAGGTGTACCGGGATTGACCACTCGACGCCTGTACGCCAAAGGTGCATGGGCGTTGGACGCAGTTTGCGTTCCATAGGACGACCCCACAGTGTCTCCTACCCCGGCAATCCAACAAGAGTTGGCGTAAGAGCCCGCCACCCACCACGAGGAGTCAGGAGAGTACAGTCCCATGTAGTACAACCCTGTTGCCGGGACGATGTACTCGGACGCCAGCGCGTAGTATTGCCAACCAGCAGTCGTTGTCGTCACGTCCACCCGCGCCATGACTGTGACGCTGCCTCCGCCGTTGTCGCGGAAGATGAGTAGATGCTGCCTGACCCCAGCCGTGGTATGGTACGTTCCGAGGTGCGTGATGGCTGCGCCGTTCGAGAGTGGCGTGTCCTTCTCAATCCATGTGTTTCCGTCACCAGAAGCAAAGGATGGGGTTGTTAGCACCTTGTTGGACGAGTAGCCGTCCTGCGGCTGCAACACGCTACCGCCCTGAATGACGTTGCCACTGTACGTGCCGTCTCCGAAGAGGGAGCCCCCGCCAAGGGGGCCGGGAGGCAAGCCCCCGACCCCGCCTGGCCAGGCCCCTCCTCCTTCGTGAGAGGCCATGCGGCGCGGGCCTGCGCCCGCGTGGGACGAGACGCGCATGGCTAGTACTTCCCGCCGCGCGCAAAGACCCACATCTTCTTGCCGCTGGTGGGCGCTGCGGCCTCCTGGGCCATGAGGGACCAGCCCGGCGGCAGGTTCAGGTACTTGTTGCCCGCCGCGTCGACCTGGACGTGGGCGGACAGCATGGAGCTGGCCAGGACGTTCACGCTGGCGATGGCGTTGGTCATGCCGCTGGTGAGCGGGATCTTGACCGTGGCGGCCTTCTTGCTGGCCGTGCCATCAAAGAACAGCAGGATCAGGTCCTTGTCGGCGGTGTCGTCGGTGCTGACGGCCAGCACGTCCACGCGTGTGGATTCCGTGGCGTCGCCCGCAAAGACGACGGTTTCGGTGGTGTCGGAGAGTTCGGTGATCTTGCCGCTGATGCTGCCGATGAAGATGGGGTCGGTGTTCGCTGCCATGGTCTACATGCCTCCCAGGAGTGCGTGGTTGATGACGCGGCCAGCCACCATGGCGGGCCGCAAGGTCAGACTGAGCATCGCATTGGTGGAGAGCTGGTCCGGGCCGGAGCCCAGGTCCGCCGCCAGGCCGGGACCCGTGCGGAAGAGCCCGCCGCCGGGCGCGATCTTGGCCCGCAGCAGGCCGTCAGAGAGCTCCAGGCCGGAGTTTTCCGCCAGGGCCAGGGACAGCCGCAGGGCCTCATCCGCGCCGGGGAAGAGCAGGGTTTCGGCCAGTCCGTCACCGGCAGCGAGTTTGGCCGACAGGTTGCGCGGGGTGGTGTCGCCGGCGCTGACGCGCAGCCCTCCCACGCTGGCTTTGGCCTGGGCGGCGTAGTTCCCGGCCAGGGCGGCCTGGGTCTCGGCCTCGGTTGCGGCGGCGCTTGCCTGGATACCGGCGGCCTGGGCCGCGTCGCGGGCGTTCTCGCAGGTGCCCAGGAAGGCCGAGGAATCGCGGATGTCCTCCTGGGGTGTGCTTACGGGATACAGCACGGCGCGGCCGATCTTCTCGTCCAGGGCCTGGCAGATCATGGTCAGCAGATCGAGGGCGGCCTCATGGGTCTCGGCCGGAAAGGCCGCATTCTCCACATAGTCCACCTCCTGCACGATGGCCGGGGCGCGATAGAGCACCAGGGTCGTGCCCGTGGCCGGGGGCTCAAACAGCATCAGGCTGCCGCCTGACGGGCTGCCCGCGCCCGTGACGTTGAAGTGCGTGCCGCTTAGAAGCGGCGTCTCCGCACCGTCCTGGCGCAGCAGGACCTTGATGTCGTCCTCGCGCATGAAGGGAAAGGGCACGGGGAACACGGTGGTGGCCCCGTTGCCGGTGAAGGAGGTCTTGGAAATCGGGGTGGACAGGGTCATCTGTGGGGACTCCTTTGCCGCGCTCAGGCGGGCTGTCGGATCAGTTTGTCGTCCAGTTTGTCGTTCTGTTTCGCCACGGTAGTCGTCGATGCTATTCGTTGATGGCCAAAGTGGGCGCCACAAGCAGCACGGTCATGGGCAGGGGCTGGTCCTGCACCACGGTGAGCACGCCCTCCGTGCCCCAGCCCTGGGGGAAGCGCACGGCCTTGTCGCCGGAGAACAGCGCAGGCGGCCCGTCCATGGGGTCGGCACTGGTGCGGTAGAGCAGCGGCTCCAGGTTCCCATTGCCTATCACGCCGCCGGACCCGACCTTGCCGCCCAGGCTGCGGTGCAGGCGCACCGAGACCTCGGTGATGCGCTTGGTGCGCGTCTGCGAGCTGCCGCGCGCCCCGGAGAACTCCAACCGCATGGGCTGAAGCGCCGAGGTGTAGCCAAGCCCGGCGTGGACCCGGCTGGCGGCGCGCGGCAGGGTGATGGAGCCGTCGGAGGAGACGACACGCTCGGGCAGCACCGCGCCATCGGCCAGCACCTGCACGCTGCGGCCAGCCAGATGCCCCAGCCCGGCGAGTTCGGTCACCGGCTCGCCGCTGTAGCTCAGGCCGGCGTCCAGGAAAAAGGCCTCGGCAGCGCTGGCCGCATCCTCGGAAAAGGCCGGATCCAGGGTCTCGATGAAGCGCCGCTCCACAGGCGCGCCGTTTTCGCCAGGCACGCTGCGGCGCAGCACCAGCCAGAGTTCGTCACGGCCCTCGGCATCGTTGGAGACCACGCACGCGGCCTCCACCGCGCCGTCTGTGACGATGCGCGAGAAGGCGCAGACATCCTGGTCCGGCAGGTAGGTCATGGCCACGAGCACACCGTCGGCGCGCACGCAGAAGAGCACCGGATCGGGCTCCTGGGCGAAGGCCAGCTGCGTCAGCCCCGCCGCGGCCATGTGCGACGAGAGCAGGGTCAGATCGCTTGAGGTGTAGGCGTCGGACTCGAAGCGGTAGGCCATCTCGCGCACCTTCCGGCCCGAGCGCTGCACAAACAGCGTGGCGTGCCCCGCCGAGCAGGCGGCAAGCTGAGCCGCGCCGCTGGTGCCCTGGCGGTCGGCCTTGACCCCGCCCGGGGTGACGGGCGCGCCAAGCGAGCTGCCGGACACGGTCCATTCTCCGCCACTGGTGCCGATCCAGAGCTTGTCGCGCGGGGCCAGGAAGCAGATGCGCCCGCCCTGCTGGGCCGAGAGGGTGATCTC
>Ga0180007_10001714_pt1 | contig 28184 bp, 24 predicted proteins | sample MM_PC_MetaG_FD_121122 | JGI IMG/M metagenome (GOLD analysis project Ga0180007, IMG submission 121122) | Groundwater microbial communities from the Aspo Hard Rock Laboratory (HRL) deep subsurface site, Sweden - MM_PC_MetaG | ecosystem: Environmental > Aquatic > Deep subsurface > Groundwater... | reverse complement strand
TGTTCCAATATTCCTTTTCACCTATCACAATGCCTATCTTGGCTTTCCGATGAACACAATCAATTTTATGTAATCCTGCACAACCTATGTGTTTCTGAGCTTGCTTTTCTACAATAGCGAAAATAATATCTTTCTCACTATTCTTCATTGACAAAAAATATTCCTTCTGCTTAGCCATGGTATTGGGAAACATGCCTTTATCTTGATACCTCGTAACAATGGGATCATTAAGCCACTTGTACCAGTCTCCATCAAGATCTTCTTCAGTAGGTGCCCGTAAGTAAATTGATCCTCCGTCAATAAACAAATCCTTGGTCTCCATCTCTGCCCCTCCTATTTCCCTTCGACTGATTGCTGTTTTTCGTAATATTTGACCCATCTATCGAAATGACTTCTGCCCATTAATACCCCTTCTACGTCACATACATTGCAGGGAGTAAAATCACGATTTTGTTTGGCCAGATTTTTTCTAACCTCTTTCAAGATATCATTATTCCAAATCTCTAAAATCGAATGATCATTCACGTTTCCAAGAATCAAATGCCTGCCCCAGTCATGAGTACACAGAAGCACAGATCCATCATAATCAACAAGGGCCTGATAAAAAGGATAATAGCAGGCTCTCTTCATGGACTCCTTTAACGCCTTTATGCCTATATCCTTCATCTCCCATGCCCCTGCTCGATTTGAAAGAGTGATGCCAAAATGTTCTTGTGGCGATAGCCACCTTTTACGCAAAACAATCTGATCATCCCGCAACCCTGCTGCCTTCTTCAAGTCATTAAAATGTCCTACCTGATGAGGGCCGTCGTACATGCTGATAGAAATAAGCGTAAGCCCTGCCGCAAACAGCTTGGAGAGTTTTTTAAGGGTTACCAAATCACCATTAGTTATGATCTCAATACGCGCCTGGGGACAGTACTTCCGGGAAAGCCTGATTAGCGTTTCAATATCCTTGTAGAGCAATGGTTCACCAAAACTTGAATAAAGCATTGTTCCGTCAAAGCCTAAACCCTCAAGATCCATCATAACCTTTTCATAAAGTCGCATTGATATATGTCTATTAACATCAGGAAAAATCTTTGGGTCACTCCGAGGACAAAAAACACACTTACGATTACATAGTCCGGTTAGATTAAATTCAAGCACCGCAAACAGAGGATGTTGATTGTTGCTCTGTTGTCTCTTTGCGTGACTATCCAATAACTCACTTTTTCTGGGTATGTCAGGATCTAAAACTTTGCGCTTTACTCTCATCCCTCTATTTACCTCCTCATAATAAATATCTTGTTGGCGATTATGCTACAAATTCTTTTAGATATCTCTCTTCTACAGGATTAAAACATTTTTTTAAATACAATCGGGCCTCTTTATATTTTCTTAAATATTCTTCGTTATCCATATTATAAATATAATCTATTACCGTGGACAATTCGTCTCTACTGGCGGCTGTCCACTTCAGACCATTATTCATCTTATATAATGGGTCGATGCTCATGGGTTCTTTTATATCTACATGCACGACTGGAACCCCCAATGCCAATGCCTCCAGACTGACTGTAGTATTAGTATAAATAAGCATGCTGGAACCTGTTATGTCATCTTTAAGGCTTTGGGGCTTCGAAATATGGAAATTATCTCCCATTCTTATGTTATATGTCTCCATTATCATCTCAACTGGTGTATTGGGGTGCGACCTCAGGACGACTTTATACCTGTTGTTCTCCTTTAATGTATCACATAAAATCTTTAATAATCTCACGGTATATTCAAAATCCATTGAAAGCGCTACTAAAATCTTTCCATCCTTATTCCTTTTTATTCCATCTTCCTTAAAAAGATACTCATATCTCAAGGCGCATCCTTCAGACAACTCCACTTTATCTTTATAACTCCCTGACTCATCCAGGATCATCTTAAGGATCCTTCCTGTAGTTACTAGTTTATCCGGCAAAGGGGCAATGCCCTGTTCTTCTTTGCTATAAAAAAAAGCTAAAAGATACGGATAAAATAAAGCATGCGGATATCCTACTATCCTGGTCGCTTGAGAAAATTTCCTGATGGCAAGGATGGACAGGCGTTCCCATGAATGACCCTCATATGGGTAGATAAAGGTATGGACATTTACCTTCTTCAAAAGCCCTTTTACATAATAATAATAAATAAGATTTTTGTTTATCTCGTTATTCTCGTAATCCTTTTTTAAACACTCCCTCACTAAACCCGTAACCTCAAGGCCGCAAAATGTTATTGGTTTTATAATGTTAGGCCTATTGATAAAGTTAAGTGTTATCACTCTTAGATAATCTAAATATCCTACAAAATACTCTTGGGGTATTATCGAGATCTGCTTTATGCGTTTTATCCTCCGTACCAGGTTTCTATAAACATGATCCCTTAATATACCCACAACAACAATAAAGTCCTTGCCTCTCTCCTTTAAATATTCAGGCAAGCTGCCAAAATACAGATCATTATACCTATCACCTTCAGGAAAAGATCTATCATCCATCCATGACCTTATTACGTAATAAGGTCTTTTTTCTTTTACTGTTTTGTTTATGGAGCCGGACAAATATATAAAGATTAATACCTTCCGCATCCAGCCCTGGCATAAGAAATAGGCGCTGCTCTTCAGGAATCTCCTGAAATAGACGATATTACTTTTCCTCTTTCTTGCATCCAGCAATCGACACTCGATTGCATTCTCGTCACAATATTTTTTAATACAACTATTAAAAACGAAATTATCGCTTAGTATGATATAATTACCCTCCTGCCTTTTAATAAGCGATACGGCGCAGTAATAATTAAAGATATCTCTGCATAGATTCGAACCAAAGTTCCCTTTATACGATACAGTAGTAGCCCACCAGTATATTGAATTGCGGTCATGGTTTAACCTTCCGATAAAATCAACGTATTCATTTCCAAAATCCATACCATTAAGCCCTTCGCCGATATCGATTTTTTTATAGCCTCTCCCTTCAAAAAACTCTTCAATATCAAATGTATGCAGACCTATTGACGTATAAAAATATCCTTGTCTATCATCCTGCAAAAATTTCTCCAACTTAGAGCGATCCGAGGAAATAACTACCTTTTTCATGCAACCTCATGTACTTCTTTTACTAAAAAACCCTCTTAGTAAATCTCCCTGCATAGATTCATCTAATACGCCTTGCATGATACCTATTGATTTATCAGATAAAGTCTTTTCCAGAAATAAGCTGTTCACAGTAGCTATATCTAATCCGTTGCTCAATAATCTCCTGCATCCAAACCCGCTCTTTTCCAACATCCCTTTGAAAGAGGCGGCAGTAAATAGCATAAGATGTTTATGCCCTTCTATAATCCTATCGACCTCCTTGCCAGTAGCCTCTACATACCTTACTAAGAAAGAATCCGCAGAAGGGACTTCCAGGACCAATAACGAATCTTCCCTTAAAAGACTATGGCATTTATTTAATATATTCGATGGGTCATATAAATGCTCTAATACGCCCCATAACATTATCGCATCAAACTTATGGGACTCGTCAAAATCGTAAATACTCTTATTGATTACAGATATGCCAAAATTTTCCCTGGCATAATCTGAAGCAAAAGGATTGAATTCTACGCCTAGAGTATCCCACCCGTTCTCCTTGAATACACTGAGCATCTCTCCTAATCCACACCCTATATCTAATACCCTGCCTTTATCCCTGCCCAGGACGTCTATTATTTGATTATATTTATTTACACCCAACACATTCCTTCTGTAATCTAATGACGGCAGCAATTTAATCTTATAAAACTGATTATAATCATCCTGCGCGTATAAATCATGACCTATTTCCTTTTTCAACCTGGGGTTTACACATACCATGCCACAAATGCTGCATCGCACGTGCCTAAACCCATATTTGTCAAAAAACTCATTAACAAATTTATTACTGCTGCAATAATAACATTCCACATTTTCAAAATATTTCATATTAAACGAGCCGTCTTCATTAAAAAACATCTTTGTCTTTTCCACAAAATAACTGCTTAATTCCGGTAAATTAGGGCTTACCTTATCAAATAGTATCATGCAATATGCCTCCTGAGATTAGATAATTCACTTTTACATTTTGCTGCCAGAAACAGGGTGTCTAGACCAAAGGCTATAAAATTAAATCCCTCATTTATTTTCTTTTTAGCCTCTTCGAAATCCGGGTTAACAACATGAAATCCCATGGGTTTGTCTAATTTTTTACAACCAACCACATATCTCTCCAGGACCTCCTTTACTTCCTTTTTATCGAATTCGCCTGGATACCCTATAGAAGCGGATAGATCGTACGGCCCTATTATAGTCGCATCTACTCCTTCGACTTTCAATATCTTCTCTAAATTATTTACTGCATCTATATGTTCTATCTGGGCCACTACAATACTTTCTTTATTTAACCATTCCTTATATCTTTCAAATCCCAAACCATAACCTTGTGCCCTTGCAAGACCGACCCCTCTCATTCCAACAGGAGGATACTTTACAGCACTTACAGCCTTTTTTGCATCTTCTTCTGTATTTACCATAGGCACGATTACACCATGCGCCCCTGCGTCCATGACACGCTTAATAAGCACAGGATTATTCTCTCCCACTCTAACCAAAGGAGTAATCCCGCATAGCTCTATTACCTGAATAAGTTGCTGCGCTTCGTGCAGGGCTATGGCTGAATGCTCCATATCCACTACCAGCCAATCAAAACCAGCTTTACCCATAATCTCTGCAATAGCAGTATGTCCAAGCGTAATCCACGAGCCTATTGTAATTTTATTCTTCTGTAATTTCTCTTTAAGATCTTTCATTTTGCATCTCCCATGTTAATAATATTTTGTTTTACATTGTTCCTTATTAACCTTTCATACTGAAATCAAATCTCTTTCAGTATTGTAAAGCTGCCAATAAGCTTCCTTTCTTGCAATAAGCTCAGAATGACTTCCTGCCTCTTTAATTCTACCGCCATCCAAAACAATAATTTTATCTGCATTGACAATAGTGCTTAACCTGTGTGCTATTAAAATAACGGTATGATCTTTGACTATTCTTTGTATCGCAGCCTGTATCAAGGATTGAGAAACATTATCCAGGGCACTAGTCGCTTCATCAAAAATCAATATCTGCGGTTTGCGCAAAATCGCCCTTGCTATTGCTATGCGCTGCTGCTCGCCACCGGATAATTTCATGCCCCTCTCTCCTACCACAGTATCGTATCCCTGTGAAAGCTTCGAAATAAAATCATGCGCATTGGCTGTCTTTGCTGAAGAGACAATATCCTCCATGCTAACCGCGTTAAGCCCAAAAGCTATATTATCACGCACAGTCGCGTGAAATATAAACGTATCCTGACTTACGAATCCGATTCTTTTTAACCACGAATCCCTTTTATAATCCTTGAGATCAACACCATCTATAAGAATCGCGCCCTGGGTAGGATCAAAGAGTCTTATAAGTAAATTTACCATGGTTGTTTTTCCGGAACCCGACTGGCCTGCTATAGCTGTGCATTTATTCTTCTCAAAAGAAATAGATATATTCTTCAATGCATCGTTACGCCCCGGATACGAAAAGGAGACATTACTAAACTCTATCTTTTCATTAAATGAAGCCATAATCCTAGCCCCATCCGTTAAATATGACATTTTCTCGTTTATTACAGAATAGAGGGTCTCTACTATAGGCAAACCACCCATGATCTGCATCCTTAGGTTAGCAATCAAACTTAAAGACGGCATAACCCTCTGAAAGGCATACGCAAAAACAGCAATGAGCGGTAAATTCGAAGCTAAATTCTGAGGAGAGAATCTTCTTACGACTATCAAAAATACGCTCAGCGTTACTAACGCAAATATCTCCAGGGCATTCACAGGCATATTTATCCACAATGTATCCTTTTTCGCCAATCTAAAATATTTATCCATGACTTTATAAAAATTCGATGTCCATCTGTTTTCAGCCAAAAAGACCTTTATCTGCTTTATCCCGTTTATCATCTCATTTATCAAAATATTCTGCGATTCCCCTGCTTCCATGCGGCCCTTGCCTAAAGAATATGAGACCTTTTTGGATATATCTTTCGTAAAAAAATAAAATATGCCTGCCATTATACTCACGCCGCAAGTAACAGGAAACGACATAGAAAATAATATTACGCCTAGAACCAATATCTTTAAGATTTCGGTTAAAAACTGTGGGACGAGCTTCAAGATGCCACCGACACGAGCAGTAGCATTAAAAAGCCTATAAACAATCTCGCCCTGTTTGTGGTCAAGGAAATATCTATAATCGGCATTGATATATTTAGCAAATAATCTTTTTTGAACATCATCCCATATCTTATAACTTGCAAAGGCACTTAATACCATATATGAGTATCTAAAAATACTCTTGAGTATGACAATTATAATAATGAATACACATGCGGCAATGAATATATCCTTGATCGGCATAATATCTATTAGCTTATTAAGCATCCCAATGACCGAAGAGCCTTCTCCTGCCTTGGCACCTCCTTCTATTACTGAACTAACGATTGGGAATAAAACTACTATACTCATCCCTTCAAAAAAGGCATATAAGACAGACAATATCGAAACACCGATTACATATCCCTTATACCCTCTTACGAAAAACCATATTGTCTTTAAGTTTTTATATTTCATCTTACTATAGCCCGTATAGTTTCAAATGACTCTGCAAATTTTAATCCTGTCTCCATGCCCCGCTTTGACGCAAGCACCCTTATACCTTTTACAGAGCGCGGGTGCGGGTATGGCCGCAGTTCTTTTTTATAACACCTTAATGCCTCTATCTTCTTCTCTATAGTCTTAGAGATATCTATAAATCTATCAGGAATAAAACTCGCCTCTTTATCCGGGCCATGCCACTCTGTCGATGAAGGAACCTCAAAGGAATATATCTCTCTAACGCTTTCGTCCTTTAATGGCCTACAGGCTGTCAAAACAGCCTTATAGACAATGCTATGGTCAATATTAAGGTCTCCATAATGATGAGTATAAATAATACCGGGCCCTATAATGTCTTTTATTCTTTTAATCTCTTTTATTATTTTTAAAATCGGCACTGAATCAAAGCTATTGTCCGGGAAATCAGAGAAGAATATTTCTTTTATGCCAAGGATACGGCCTGCTTCTTTTGCCTGTTTTTTTAGATCCCGTACCTTATTAAAATCTGCTTTTTTTCTACTGGCATAACGAGAAGTAGCCCCTTCGCCTAAAATCAGGCAATACACTGACCTACCTGACTTAGAATATTTTGCGATTGTTCCGCCGCAACCTAAAACTTCATCATCCGGATGCGCAGCCACTACTAATATCTTATCCATAATTTTAACAGTCATAATTCATTTTGTATTTTCTTTTTTTGGGGCTCGATCCTTTAGTGTCTTTAAGGGATTCGGTCCTTTTATAAAAACTCCCTGCGCCTCTTGATATTTCCTTACTCCATTCTGAACCAATTTTTCAAGCTCTTCATTACTCATTGATGTCAGATTCAAGTGTAAATCCTGACGGTCCTCAACCCTTTATAGATACTCTTCTTCATCAGCAATCAATCCCTTTTCCCTGGCATATCCATATATCTCTGTAGATGGAAGGCATAGCACATAACCTGCGCTTGGTATAATCTCTTCCTGGATACAAAACTCAACAGTCTTATTTATTGTCTCAGCCGTTTCAATAGGATAGCCAAAAACAAGACTTGAAACGAACATTATACCACTGCTGCGTATAACCTTCCTTGTCTCACTGAACTTCTCAGGAGTAATCTTCTTTTTTATCAGATCCAATATAGGCTGATGAGCAGATTCAATTGATGTCCCCATAATAACACAACCAGACTCCTTCATTTTTCTTGCAATTTCTTCATCTCCCTTCCTTAATGTCCCTGATATAGTATTACCGCTCCAGAATATATTCAAATCAGCCTCAATCAGTTTATCACTAAAATCTTCAAATTGCTTTTTGTTGGCAAAAGAAAGGTCATCCCAGAACTGTATATAATTAACGCCATATTTTTGTTTCAATTGCTTAATCTCTTCTATAATATTCTCTGAAGAACGATACCGAAAACGCTGGCCGTAAAAGTTATGAAAACAGAATGTACATCTTAATGGACAACCCCGTGTTGTCGAGACATTCAAAGAACGAATCTTTTCGCGGGGCATCGGAAATGGCTCACCGACATTGTGGTGGGAATTCTCCATATATTTTTCTATATCAAAGAGGTCTCGATTAGGGAATGGGATCGAATCTATATCCTTGATTACTTCTCTTGGATTATTCTTGATAATCCTCCCTGCATCCTTATAATATATTCCATTAACCCCTTCAAGCCCTTCATCTTTCTCAATACGTTCTAATATCTCTATAATAGTCTTATCTCCTTCACCCACAACTGCAATATCTACTGCTGTACGCTCAAGCAGCAATTCTGGCATAGAAGTTGAAACTGTATTACCCACTATGATTTTTGCATGGGGCTGATGCTCCTTTATCATAGATGATATTCTCTTGATCAACCTGTAATTTGTAACAAGACATCCATATCCGATAACGTCAAATTTATTATTCCTTATGAAACGCTCTACCTCTTTATCTGAATACCTATGGGCATCTATATCATAGATAGTCAACTCATAACCAGCATTATGCACTGCTGTTGCAATGTAGCCAAGACCCATGGGAAAAAGCTTCCTTGGATTATTGGGTCTCATACTTAGATTTATTAATAATACTTTCAATGTTCCCTCCCGGTTAACTGATTTTCTATCAGTTGAATAGCATCTCTAAGCGGATCACCCTGACACTCTAACCATTCTATCAACCTCGGTTTTCGTCTCTCGAGATTATCTTTGATATTGTCCTTGTAGTGGTTTTCTAAAAAATTAAAAAGTTCTTCCTCCGTCATCAATGGCTTTAAAAACCCACTTTCCGTCAGAACACACATATCCCGCTCTTCTCTTAAACCTATCTGCACGCTTGCCGTATACTTCTTGAGCAGGATAGAATCTATAAGCATGATGGTCGACATACCAAGGATAATATCCGAACTTTTTATAAGTTCTTCCGGATCCGTCTCCTCATCTATCTTAATATTTACCTCAGGTGAGAGATATCGCTCGTATTTTTTCTTTATATCCCTTGGATGGATCCTTATAATAATCTCATAGTTTTGCTTAATCTTCTTTACAGCATTAATAATTTTTTCAACGATTTCATACTGCGTATATCCTATGTAATTCGGTGATTGTGGAGTATTTCCGTAAATCTCTTCTATAGGCTGGGAAAGAAAGAGAAGTCTTGGAGCTGCATCGCAAATAGGGAGAGTAGAAGTCGTTTTCTCTATTCTCTTTAGTATATCGTTATAATAAAGATGTCCTATTATTTCAAGATGGCTGGTGTCAATATCTGGAGCATCTGAAAGCATACGGCCATATGCATACCTATTCATCAGGACAAGCTTATCTGTAAGGTACTCAAACCTTCTTCTCCCATCAATAGAGGCAAGCCTGTCCGAATAATTCAACCATGAGTCAAGGAAAGTGACTACCCTGATCTTTAACTCCCTGGCCGCGAGTATAAAATTAAAATCTAACCCATCCTTTTTTTCACCCATAATACCAGTTATAACAAGAGATGTTTTCTCTTTTTTAAGATAATCTATTAATGCCTCTTTCCCTGAGTTTTTGAGCCCATACTCTTCGGGGGAAGAATAGTCAAGCCCGGCATTTTCAAAAGGAAGAACTGCTCGCTTATCCACAAGGATCTTAAACGGTGCATTTATTCTCTTTAATTCCTTTGCTATATAAACAAGTATATTCGCTGTGCCCCGTTCACTTGAGGTAATAAGAATGCTCTTTCTCTCTGAACTATTCATCATCTCTCCTTCTACTGATAGTAAGCAGCTGTCTTTTATTCTCTATAATCTTTAAAAACACCCTGTATATATCCTCAACATCCTTGATAGTAAGGGGCTGCCGTAAGATATCCAGCCAGATAGATGTCTTGTTAATCGACTCGCTGCCAGGACAAAGACCTTTTTTATATTTCACATTTGGACGTGTATGTCTGCATTTGAACGGGCAGCCGCTTTTGCCATATGCAGAATGTTTCTGAAAAACAGGCTGCATGTAAAGCGGAATGCAGTAATCATCATAGAGAGGCACGCCTTCTGCTTTTACTGCATCAACAAACAACTTCTTTGGGATTACTGTTATCTCTTCTTCATATTTCATGTGATAAATGTAATAGACATTTTGACATTCTTTGTAAATCTTTATAGGAGAAATACCTTGTATATTCTTCAATAATTTCGTCATATAGCTGGCCAGTTTTATCCTATGCCGTGTAAAACGTACCAGTTTTCTTAATTGGCTTTTAGCAACCGCGGCCTGCAGTTCTGTCATGCGGAGGTTCAGGCCAGCCATAAGAGCATCCTGTGGACGGCCCATAAGATGGGCATACTTTTCACCGTGATTCCTGAAAAGTCTCATTCTTATGGCAAGGTTCTCATTATTTGTGACAGCAACACCCCCTTCACCTGTCTGAATAATCTTATGGCAGTTCAATGAATAGACGCCAATATCCCCAATCGTACCGGCTAATCTGCCTTGAAACTTCCCCAATGGAGATTGCGAGGCATCCTCAATTACTTTCAACTTATTTCTTCGCGCTATTTTCAATATCTTATCCATCTCACAGATATTACCTGTTAAATGAACAGGCATAATGGCTTTTGTCTTTCGGGTGATACGCTTTTCTATAGATTCAGGCATTATACACAGGGTCTCAGGGTTCTCATCTGCGAATACCGGTATAGCGTTAAGGGCCAAAATCACAGCAGAACAACCACTCATTGTGGAAGGCGGCAATATAACCTCATCTCCGGGCCCTACTCCAACTGCAAAGAGTGCGGCATGAAGGGCCGAGGTAGCAGAATTTAAAGTCACGCTGTATTTGACATTAAACTTTTTTGACCATGCCATTTCAAGTTCCAAGACCTTCTTCCCTCCTAAAAAAGTCTTGCCAGGGTTAGCAGCAAAGCCAGACAGAATACCAGAATCAATAACTTTCATCAACTCTTTCTTATCTTCCTCATCTACCGTTATATATGGAGGATATCTCTTCTTTATCAAAGGTTGCCCGCCAAGTATAGCAAGTTTATTCATACGTAAATATCCTTTCCAGTTATTTTCTTACCTGTACATACAGATCTCTTTATAGCTGCAAATAACTGCTGACATTTCAAACCATCATCTATGCTGCAAAATGGTACCTCTAAACCCAAAACCGATTTTACAACATTATCAACAAGATTATACATAGCCTTTTTGTAATCAGATTTTATCCTGACCTCATCTGCTGGATACAGCCTGAAATAATCTTTATAATTTCTATCTTCTCTTCTTAGGAATATCTTAAACTTCATTCCACCATCGATCACATCAACCCGTCCCTTGGTTCCCCAGATGATTGTCTCACCCATGGTGTAGAATCTCTGACTGCACCCAATATAGTTTACGGTAGCTCTTTCATGTCCAACAACACAATCAAATCCTTGTTTCTGTCCTTTTATGGCCCGTATCCAATGGACATCACCGAAAAGAAACCTGTTTAGATCCAGTTGGTGGGAACCCGCCCCAAGCGAATCATAAATGTACATCTCTATAACATTCTGTATATCCCCTATCACACCTTTTTCTATCTTTCCCTTTAACTCATGAAATCCAGCATACCATCTTCGAATAAAATTGATAGGCATAAGAATATTATTCTTTTTAACAATATTAAAAACCTTATGTGCTGTTTGTACATCCTTAGCAAGGGGTTTTTCACAGACTATAACCTTTACTTTATCTGCGATTTTTTTTATTAAATTTAATCTCTGGGACTCAGGTGTGGCAATGACAACAACATCTATAGTTTCTCTTTTAAATACATTTTGTAGGCTGTCATATCCACTTGTGCCAAAATATCTTTCTGCGCTTTTTAATCTTTCTCTGTTCTTGTCAACAACTGCAACAAGGCTGGCATTCTTATGCAGGGTTATGGCACCGCAATGGGATTTGGGAAACGATTTATCCAGCGGTATATCAAACTCGGCACCTATCCTTCCAAGACCTACAACACAAAAATTAACTCTTCTTTTCATCATTGAATAACTCATCCCATGTTCTTATTATATCCTGAATATCATAATCATAATTCTCCGGACCCAATCTCTTTATCATCAGATTCATCCTCTCTAAATCTTCTTTATAGTCAACTGTGATCCTCACATCAGGCCTGCGCAGCTCTTCTGGCGCCTCAATATAATAATTCCTAAACCTTTCAGGCTGAGCAGTAATAAACTCAATTGTATGTTCCCTCTGAAAAGGCGTGTCTGCCTGCTCATGCGCCAGTTTCAGTAGTTCGAACCCGATAATATAAAAATCGAGTCCATGCGGATAACTCGGTATCATACCGGATCCTACACAGTCATATTTATTCTCAAGATAGATCCTCAGTGTCCGATCTATCAACTCAGCATCTACCATTGGACAATCAGCTGTTGTCTCTATTATTACACCAGCATTGACACTACAAGCAGCCTCATAAACTCTTGCAAGGACGTTGTCTTCACTTCCTCTGTAACATCTAAGCCCAATCTTTCCAGCAATCTCCTCAATGGGGTCATCTTTTGTATTTACTGTGGTAGCCAGTATAATGTCATCGGCTTTCTTCAATCTCCTCAATCGCTTTACCATATACTCCAAAACTGTATTTTCTCCCAGCTTCATAAGAGTCTTGCCTGGCAGCCGTGTGGAACCCATACGGGCCTCTATTGTTACTACTATACCCCCTCTCATTTACCCCCCCTGGGATTCACCCTTCAAATACCTATCAATTATCTCTTCTCTAAAATTTGACCGCAAAATAGGATTATCGCTGTAACGGACCCAATTGATCCCATCTTCTGAAACAGCTAAACTCGTTTCCCCCAAAGGCCTGACTCCGATCATCTCGCTTTCATAGAACATGAACCACTTCTTGCCCTCTCTGATTACAAACGGCCCCATAGCCACTTCCTCGTTGTATCTTTTCCCAGGCGATAATGCACTTTGCTTATAGTCTTTATAATAAAACCCATCCTCACTTATCGCTAATCTAATTGAGTATGCACGTTCTCCCTTTTTCCCAGCAGTGTAGTAAAGATATGATTTGTTTTTATTATCTATGATAAATCCATTTGTTTTAAGTACATATAAATCATTTGCATCCAATCGGAATCCCTTTTCAATTTCCCAATCAACCCTATTGCCCGATTTTGCCAATTTGATATTATACTGGCCTTCCTTCACTTCTGAAAAAACCATATAATACATGCCGTTGCGCTGAAAAACACAGGGTGAGTATACATCATTCTCCTGCTGAAATATCGGTCTTTTAGGATTCAGTTGCCAGGAAAGTCCATCCTTTGACACACCTCTTGCAATCCTAATCCTACCATCATCTCCTACTACGCTAAAATATAACTCTAGAATCCCACTATCAAATTCGGCTATAAATGGCCCGTAACTTCTCCTATTCGCCCAAGATGGCATCCTTTCTAGCTTGAAAATCCTGTTATCTTCAAATGGGGGCTTCCAGCTGAATAAATCCGGTGAGGATAGAACCCCCATTTGATAAGATGCGTTTCCTCGCCATTCATCAGTTGTCCCATGGTAATACAATAAATAACCCTCTTTTCTTTTCAGAACTGAACAATGCCCAACAACATATTTTGCCCATGAAGACACAACTATATGAGTTTTATCGTAACCTTTTTTCATTTGAATAACCCTCTTTCTAAACCCCTGTATATCCTTGTCAATATAAACTCGTAAAACCATCTATCGTGTATCCAATTGAGGGCTCTATAAGGCAGTGGTACCTTGCAAAATATGAACCGCAGTATAGCCTCAATGGGTACTCTGACTGACATAGGCAGCTGTTTTATCTTTCTCAGGGATAACACTATCAAACGAAGGATAGAATAATAGAATTGAAGCTGTGCCTCGGACATATATTCCAGCCTCAGCCTTGTCCCCCTGTTGAGGATATGCCTGCTATCTTTTAACATGCCTCTATCTTTAGCATAATTATATATCTCCGTTCCTTCATATGGATTGAGAATAGACGCTATGGGGATATCTATGGGCGCCTCAGCAAAAAACTTCAGTGTCTCCCAGATCTCAGCAGGCCTCTCTGTAGGAGTTCCTATTATGCAAGAGCCGTGTATCTGCAATCCCCCCTTCTTTAAAAGCCTGAGCGACTTCATCATCCTTTCATTGGAGATACGCCTGTTGAATATCTCCTCTCTAACTCGCTTATTTGCAGATTCTATCCCACAACTTACTCTGTAAGCTCCGGCGGATCTCAACAGCCTCACCGTTTCTTCACTCAGAAGCGACAGGTGCACATAGCACCTAAAGGGCAGGCCTATCCTTCTTCTGTATTTTTCAATAAATTCCCTAAACCACTCTTTCCTTAAAGGCAGTATGTCATCGGCAAACTGGACAGATTGAAGCTTCGGGTTTGCATGCAGTATGGCTTCAAGCATTTGTATGGTGCGTTCAGGACTATAGAACCTTACGAACTTGTCCTTATTGGGATAGTTCGACTTAAGTGCATGATTTGCGCAGTAAGAACAATTAAAAGGACATCCCCTTGATGCCTTGAAGTACAGCCTCGAGAAATGCCCCTTGCCTGTCCTTAATCTTTCAAAATTGAATAACTCAAAATCCATAACTGGCAGGTTATCAAGGTCCTCTTCCATAGGCATGATGTTGTTTTTTACTACACCATCTGCTTTCCTAACCCAAAGGCTCGGTATATCATCGTAGGGCTTACCTGCCTGCATCCTTTCAGTTAATTCTACCAAAGGCCCTTCTCCTTCTCCTATACATATCATATTTGCGCCTTCAAAATTTATTGCCTCTTGTGGACATAAAGTCGGGTAGGCACCTCCTGATATATTAGGGAGATGGTCAAAATCTTTACCTGCAAATAGAAGCAACTGCATGACTTCATCTATATCTTCTTCGGTATAGGAAAATGCCAACAGTTCCGGATTATGGCGGTGTATCTCTTTTGCAAATTCTACTCTGGTAGGCATTTTTAAAAAATGTGCCAATGATGTCTGGTGGCCTCTTTCCTTCAATGCGGCTGAGAGACATGCTATTGCAAAATTAAACCTTCCCGTACTGTTTTCAGACTTTCCGCCATGGATTATGTCAGGATAAACAAAGGCAATCTTCATCTCTCAGTCCTCACTAAATAGTCCCTTGAAATATTCTCGGACAAGAGAATATCCAAGATGTCAAGGCCATGATTAAACAGTAAATCAATTATTGACATGTGTGAAATAAACTCTCCCCACAGCTGATTGTATTTTGGATGATTATAGTTTTGATAATAAATTTTAATTCCTCTATCTTTAAAGGTATCCTCTTTAATATAATTCCTGCCTTCACTGCCGGTAACACAGGTATCAGAATTAAATCTTGTACAATGCTCTAAAATCAAATCTGATTTTTTTTGAGTGAAACTTAATTCCGATGCCTTGTAAAAATCTATATTTATCCCTAAAATCTTTAGAAAATATCTTAATTGATACTCATTAATATCAACCAGCTTATCCCATCTTTTGTCTATATACATATCATGGAAAAAATCCGCATATTCATTAAAATAAGGGGCCCTTTTATAATTGGCATTAATTGCTTTCCAATGTTCCACCTGCCAGTCATTCTTGGTTCCTTTTCTTGAATTATCAATCACTATATCCTTTAATAACACCGAACTGCTTTTTTTTATACTTATCGGAACTATCACCCACATCCAACCCTGCGGGGTTTTGATCTTATTTCTGTTATTCCAATCCTGCGTTAAATATTGGACATCATCCATATAAATAAAAATATCTGCTAAAGAAATCTTATGAAACAGCCCTAACCAGGGTAAATAAACTGGCTGATGTCCGGTAATTATCCTTGACATAAGACTTTTAACCTTTCAATTTCTTCCAACAACCTCTTATATTTAATCTTATCCAGAGGTGCTTTTGTCTTTTTTGCGCTAACGCCATACTGATCAAACTTTCTCAATAGATCATTTTCGATAAACAGTTTATAATTCCGGGCATCATATTCTTCGTCATATAAACAATTACACCGGCTGCATAAATATCCTCTTTTTTCTATTAAATCATAATTGCCGTCCAAATGTGCCCGTCTGAATATCTGTATTTTTTCTGAATTCCATAATTCAAGTAAACTCAAATCCTTAACATTACCTATCGAATGCAACACATTGAAATCAAGCCCGCAAGCACTCACTTCTCCATCCCAGTTTACAGTCATCATCTCCCAGGGAACCCTGCAAATCGGAAAATTCTCTTTAGTATACATTTTTCTTTTACTTTCGATATCTATTTCTTCAGAAACACCCGAATTCCCTGATAAATTCAGAAGGGAGCTATGAAATACCGTATCTATCGCCAAGGAATAAAAATATTCATCATATCTACCCATCGAATCTGCATTATTATCCTGTATCACTGCTGAACAACATACAAATGTGCCATGACCACTCTCTTCGTTAATCTTTAGAAATCTTAGTATATTCAGCAAGACTGGTTCAAACTTAGCATTAACCCTTATTTTCTCAAATTCATTTTTATCAATGGAATCGAACGAAAATACGATCCTATTGAGTCCCAAAGAAACTAATTGTTTCGATATATCCTCAGAAAGCAGTGTCGCGTTTGTCAATAAAGAGACATATACATTGCTCCTGGTACAATATTCCACCATTTTAACAATATCTTTATGCAATAAAGGTTCACCCTGAGCGTTAAGGGATATTTCACAATGCCTGTCTCTTATCTCATCAATGACCTTTTTAAAAAGTTCGAAATCCATCACTCCTAATTTTCTCTTAAACGTAGATTTTATATTATTATGATGGCAATGGATACACCTTAAATTGCATGCATTTGTCGGCTCAACATATAACCTGACAGGAAAAAGTGGTGAGACATTAGTTAGATCCTGCGCGTATAACAATTGCGAGATATGTCTATTAATAAAAAACTTCAAATTTTCTCTTTTAATGTTTTCCATTCTTACCTTTTTAAATTACTCGATAAAATCTGCTCGTCTTCTCTCACGCTCTCAACCAACCTCCTGCCAATAACCTTGTATTTTTCAATCGGTTTAAATCCGTTACCGGGCCGCTTATATGCTAAATGTTTCTCTGTTAATTTTGTCCCGGATTTCAAATCAACTGATGCCACTATACTCCTTCTATATTTCAATTTTTTCAGCTTTTCAGATACAGATGGTTCAACCCCCGCACAGCCTTTAAGCCTCTCGCAGATCCTTATATCTTTTATTAATTTTTTTAACTCGTAAGGCTCCGATGAAAAACTATGGTCAGGGCCTTTCATTTTCTTTGACAAGGTAAAGTGTTTCTCAATTATGACTGCGCCCATAAAAGTCGCTCCTAACGCTGCCTTGAATCCACTAGTGTGATCAGAATATCCGATTAATATATCATATCTATTGGCTATGGACAGCATCCTATTTAAATTCACCTCTGCTTCAGGTGTAGGATAGACAGACGTGCAATGCAGTAACACTAGATTTTTATTATTATGTTTCTTGAATATCCCTACAGCCGTATCTATTTCCTGCTCATCAGCCATGCCCGTTGATAAAATCACAGGGCAATCTTTCTTAGCCACATACTCCAATAAGTTAATATTTATTAAATCCTCTGAGGATATCTTTAATGCCGGGATCCCTATACCCAACAACAAATCAACAGCCTTAGTGTCGCAGGGGGTAGATAAAAACTGTATCCCTTTTTTATTACAATAATCGAATAATTTCCTATGCCATGAATAAGGGAGCTCAAATCGTTTAAACATCTTATACATAGCCTCAGTATCTTTTTCTCTGGACATAAACTCTTCTGTTGTAAAAGTCTGGAATTTCACAATATCCGCTCCAGCCTTATCGGCCTCATCGATTATTTTTTTCGCAAGGCTAAATTTTCCATTATGATTTATACCTATCTCTGCTATAACGCAAACGGGCGCGCTATTTGATAAAACCATATTCCCAAACTTGATCTTTTTATTGAATTTAAACATTTAAAAAATCTATTAGATTTTGAGCGTATATTTTTTCTTTTAATTCTGGCTTGATCCTTAGCCCTTCAAACCTATTTACGACAGACAATTGATCATGATTTGGCTGAAATGGATAATCAGTCCCAAAAATCAATTGATTTTCATCTAAAATCTCCGAAGCAAATTCTACAAGCTTCATTGTACTGGGTGTCGACGTTATAAACCTGATATTTTTAAAGACCTTTTTTATGGGCTCATGCAAATAGTGAAAACACATCAGTCCTCCAAGATGAGGCGCCAGGACCTTCAATTCAGGGAATCTCTTGGCTAAATTAAACAAAGTATGCGGCCCGTCTTCTATTGATCCTGAAATAATATAACCTATGTGAGGCAAAAGAATTAAATTGTTTTTAATAATCTCCTCTATCGCGGGATAAAGATCCTCGTCATCCAATCTAAATCTCTGCCATGAAGGTATCACCTTGACTCCTATAAATCCATACTCATGTTTGAATTTTCTGATCTGGGCCTTTATGTCATTAAAAGGGTCTAGGACGCCTAATCCTAAAAACTTATCAGGATATCTCTTACATGCCGTATCTATATATTTGTTGATTTCGGAATTTAACGCGTCGTTTAAAAACGGCAACCCCATGATTAATGATTTATCTATACCACTTGACTCCATAGACTCGATGAGCTTCTCAACCGTAGCCAAACCCAGTGCATGCTGGCCATCCGGATGTTTGTATATATTTTTTTTAAAAAAAACCTCCTTCTCATCTAATTTATGATTAGATTTTATAATCGACGGGCAAATTAAATGGACCTCTGCATCTATTCTCATTGTTTATTCCAATAATGCATTGTTATGATATAAGTTACCGGGTGTAATCCAAAGGATGAATACAGATTAATTGCCGGCACATTGGCAATCTGTGTAGATATTTCAATATAATCCACTTCTTCTGAAAATTTAATTAAAAATTCGTTCAATAAGGCCTTTGCTATATTTTTTCCTCTGAAGGATTTCAAGACCGAGATCAACCATAAATATCCTAATTTTTTTTCAAAAAACATGTTAATATTATTCGCCTTGTTACCTATAACAAAACCTGCGATTTTATTTTGCTTTTCAATTACAAGCTTTAAGTTATCTCTATCACTCAATATTGATTTTGTTAACTCAAAATAGAACCTATCTGCTTTAGATTTCGGAATATTATTATCCATATATATCCTGGAAAATTCGAAACTATCACTCGAAATCTTCAGTATTTCATTATGATCTTTCTCAGCAGCAGGCCTTATTCCATTCACATCATCGGCTTTCAAAGACAGGCTTTTCTTGTCAAATAGAAAAGTACTAAGTATATCAGTGGTAATAAAACCATTTTTTTCAAATAGCTGTAAATACTTCATTTTTCCGGCACTAAACCTGAAAGTTAATAATTTAATGCTGTTATTTATACTATAATCGGTTATGGTTTTGATTAATTTATCCATCACTTCATAATCATCCCTGAGATCTCTCTTAATATAAATATCGTCTATTGAATAAGTATTGAATCCGAGTATATCCTGATCCCAAATCCTTTTGGTTAAAACAGCGAATGCCTTCCCTGATGCTTTTAAAATTACAGCTTCAGGAGGCAAGTTATGTAAAAGATTCTTTTTAAACTCAAAGGTATTTACTCCTATTTTACCCAGATAATCCCGGTAATCAAAGGTTTCGAATTCTTTCAGATCTATTTCAGTTTTTTCTTGCCCAATAAAAGATTTCATGTGATTTGTCAATATCGACTAATTTTCCATTTCTGTTTAAAAATCCTGATTTATCTATGATATCGAATCCATTTTTCTCCAACTCTTCACTTATTTCATAATCAAAAAACCAATTGTGTCCTATTTCAGGTTTTAAATCACCTTTTACGAATTTATACCATCCAAGATTCTTGGTAATAATAAATATATGGCCTTTTGTTTTTATAATCCTACTGACTTCTTTTATAAATTCATTCACTTGTATCCCGCAATTCTGAAGCACCCCTATAAGTGTAACGACATCGATAGCGTTTGATTTAACAGGTATGACTCTACTAGAGGCATTAAAATATCGGACGCTACTATTTGAATTCTTTTTCGCATATGAAACCATATTAAAGTTAAGGTCATATGCGAAATATTTCTTTTTCCTCTTCATTATAACTTTAAATATGTCACCAGTGCCACAGCCTACATCCAAGAGGCTTTCGTATTTAATCGTCGATAATAATCTATGAGCCAGTTTAAATCTGTTTATCATGCCGGCCCTGCTTCCCCATCGTACTTTTTCGTATTCCTTTTCTTTTCTTAAAGATATATCATATTCTCTGCAAACCTCTGCCTGGCAGGATATCTTGATCGGGTTTTTTTTACGCAACATTTTACAATTTAACCTTGTCATCAGGATTTCCGGTAAGTTGTTATCCTTTGGCTTAAAGCCTTTTTCTAACTCGCTTATTATCTTTCCCCGCAGCTTTTTATTTTGAGTGATCTTGTCAAAAAAATCCCTGAGCCTTTTAGTAATCTCATCCTTGCGCCTAATACTGCTAAAATCCAGAGTTACAAAAGAAAACATATCCCTGAAAGATTTAGCGTTTAACACCTGGTCTTTAGATATCGGGATCAAAATAGCAGGCTTACCTAAATACGCTAATTCATAAGAAGTCACACCTGCCGAAGAAATCGCAAAGTCACTCTTTGCCATTAAGGGTGCCAGATCAGCTAAATCCTGATAAAACTTGTAATTTCTGCGCCCTTTATATCTTCTGATCATTCTGTTTTTATTTTTAAACCCCGAGCCTATCACAATATGAAAAGTGTAATCTTCAAATCCCTCTAAAAAAGCATTGCAGACTACTTCGGTAAAATTAGACGGGTCAACTCCGCCCATCGTCACTAAAATATGCTCTATCTTCTCTCTATAGGCAGCAATTTTACGTGCCTTTTTTAATTCATTCGAGATCGGGAAATATTCCAGGCCAAACAGTCTCTGAGTATGATACGCGGTGCTATAGTTTAAATTATGTGCTAATGGATTATAATTCAACAGGAAATCGCATTTGTAGTGAGAGAGGCGATTAAAATCATCTATTATAAAATGAACCGCATCAGGATAAGTCTCCATCAATCTATCGATACGCTCTTGAGACATCTTATAGGAATCAATGATTATGATGTCTGGGGTGTGGAGTAAATCTATTTTGCTATCATCCCTTTCTAAAATGGCAGATTCAGTCCTTACCTTTTTATTTTTAAAAATCATCTGAACCAATAAATTATTCGTCCTCTTTATATGCCCCAGGCCTGCTCCTCGACCCAAATCTATTATTCTTAATATATGAATTATTTTTTTGTCTGACATACTCCAACCTCGGAACCGGAAAGAATATCCCTAAATAAATCGATACCGCGATCATCAGCATATTCATCAAACTCTCTCAGTAATCTTTCCGGTATGTCTTTGCGGGGAGATTCTTTCCCTATTACTATCCTATGAATCATATTTACAAGCTTTTCAGGATTATCAAAAACTATCTTATCCTTAAAAAGTTCTGCGAAAGGATGTTCGTAACCAACTTGATCTAAATACAGACCCTCGATCCCACAAACTATTGCTATAGTAGCTGAGCTAGTCATGCCCTGAGTCACGGTAATATCAGAAATTCCAATAGCCTCGATAAAAGACCATTTGTTTTCATCTATAACATATATATTTTCCATCTTTAAGATCCTGTCCGATATTTCCAAAAATTCTCTTTTTAACTCGTCAGAGAGTAGTTTATAGCGCGAAGAGCCTTTGGGCTTAACAACGATCGTATTAGCCTGTTCATGCTGGGCAACCTTTAATATAGTTCTCCAAAAAACAACAAAATTTTCCTCTGTCATTGCAGTGGTTCCTCCAAAACTTTCGTCAAAAAAAGAAATTATCTTTCCCTTGGCATCTATACCCATATCAGACAATATCTTATTTCGATTAGATGCCACTTCTTTAACAAACCTTTTAAATACATAACCTATGGGCATTAAAATCTGTGGATCTATTTCAATCCCTTGACCATGGACATTTCCCCATATTAAAAATCCATCACATCCTAAAAATGATAATTGGAATTTAAGTATAGGCAAAGAAAAATCTGACCAATGCATTAAATAGTGCTTAGTCCCATGATTTTGACATATAATGGCTTCTACGATACAGCTAGTAGAAAAATAATTATGGCCTAGCTCGGATACGATTTCAAAATGAGAAAATACCTTTTCATATAGCAGAGCGTTATATAAAAAACATGAATAGACACTCCAATATAGTGAAAAATGGCCGGAGAATATCTCTTTAAATAACGCCTTACTACCTGAAATAATATACTTGGGAATTATCCTCAAAAATAAAGGTTTGATACCTAATGACAAAGATTGAAGATTAAAATGCTTGTAGCAAGACTTTTTCGCATCATGATACGCCTTTGACCTCCCTTTTAACTTCCCTGCTTCTGCAGGAATCCTTCTTGAAAATAAAAGAATATCTTCCTTTTTTATTTTATATTCATCCACCATGAAATCGTCACGAAAATAATAACCATTAATGTCATGCAATCCCCATATTGCCTCACGCATTACTTTATATTTTTCCCTCTTTCCCGATATCTTCAACCCCTTGTTTAAACTAAGGCGAAGAATAACCATACTCCGCAATAAAATGCTGAAAATTTTCTGCAAAAGATTAGGACGCTTTCTCCATTTTATCTTTGGCGAAACCCCGAATCTGAAATAATACTTTTCAACCACGAGCCTATTTAAAGCAACATCTTCTAAAACCAGCTCCTTATTCAATTGAGAATGATACAGCATAAAATAATCTAATATGCTAAATAATTTCTTTAGATATTCCACCACCCACCTTTTCAATAAAATCTCAAAACGAGTAGTTTTAAAAACATCGTTCATGCCTTTAACAAAACAAGACTCTGTTAATTTATTTTTTTGAACAAACTCCTTAGCGATGTTAACCACATCATTCCTGACCCACTGCGCATATTCAGGTCCGTTTTGTCCTGTCTTAAAAGGTACAGAATCCAATTCCCATAATAAATCTTTGACTAGTAAACGCTTCATGAATTATTTACTGTCCTTTTTGCAAGTTTGATTACCGTCTCTACCTCAGAATCAGACATCTGGGGATAGAGTGGCAGAGTTATTGTTTCTTTATAATACCTTTCTGCCTTTGGGCATAATCCCTTTTTATATCCCAATTTTTGATAATAAGGATGGTAGTAAATAGGTATATAGTGCACATTCACACCTATGCCTTTATTTCTTAACGAATCAAAAATCTTATCCCTGTTTTTTCTTACACGTATTGGGAAAATATGCCAGCTGCTTTCTATATAATCCTTCTCATCTAAACATCTGATCTCTTTCGTATCTCTAAATGCCTCTTTATAAAACTGCGCTATCTTTCTTCGTCTTCTCACAAAATTATCAAGCTTATCCATCTGGCTCAAACCCAACGCACACTGAATGTCAGTAATCCTATAGTTGAAACCCAAATAGTGCATTTCATAGAACCATCCCGCTTTGTTTTTCTTTACCAGCATACGTCTATCCCGGCTGATACCATGACTTCTAAACATAACCAACTTATCGTATAAAGATCTTCTATTAGTCAAGACCATGCCGCCTTCACCCGTAGTAATATGCTTTACAGCATGAAAACTCAAGATTGCCATATCAGAATACTTACAACAACCTGTTTTTTCACCTTTATATTCAGCGCCGAGCGCATGAGCAGCATCTTCTATTACTGTAAGATTATGCTTTAAGGCAATCTCTTTGATTTCCTCCAATTCTGCAGGATGTCCTGCAAAATCAACAGGTATTATTGCCTTTGTCTTTTGTGTTATGCACTTTTTAATTATGTAAGGGTCGATAGTTACAACATCTTCAAAAACATCAGCAAATTTAGGCTTGCCTCCACAATATAAAATACAATTTGCCGAGGCAGCAAAGCTTATTGGTGAAGTTACAACCTCGTCCCCTTGCTTGATATTAGCAGCGAAACAAGCAGCATGAAGGGCTGATGTCCCGGAATTCATGGCTACTGCATACTTGGCACCGCAATACCGGGCTACCTTTCTTTCAAACTCATCTACCTTCGGCCCCTGAGTTAGATAATCTGAACTCAAAACATCTACAACTACATTAACATCCCTAGAGTCTATTGCCTGCCTGGCATATGGGATATATCTCATACTAATCCTATTATCTTCTTTAATCTTTTTCCTTCAAGCCAATCCTTATTCGTATTGCTTGCATACCTGAAACCATTAGGCACCTTCTTGCCGCCATAATGGTTTTTGTCATTCCACCATGGAAAACTAGGTTTCACAATATAATGGTCTTTAAACTCAAGGGTATTTCTGGAATCGTCTTCTGATATCATAACCTCATGGAGTTTTTCACCTGGTCTTATGCCAATAATCTTTATCTTACACATGGGGGCAATGGTCATGGCAAGGTCAACAATCTTCACGCTCGGAATCTTTGGTACGAAGAGTTCTCCCCCGTGCATTGATCCAAAGCATTTAATCACAAAATCTACCGCTTGATCTAAAGTAATAAGAAAACGTGTCATTTCTTTATCAGTTACAGGCATAACGCCGTCGTTTATCTTTTGTGCAAAAAATGGCACAACGCTGCCTCTAGTGCCTACCACATTACCATATCTGACAACGCTAAACCTTGTCTTTGCTTTTCCTGAATAAGAATTTCCGGCGATGAACAATTTATCTGCACACAGCTTGGTCGCGCCATAAAGATTTATAGGATTGCATGCCTTGTCAGTGCTAAGCGCTACTACCTTTTTCACCCTCCGCTCAATTGCAGAATCGATAATATTCATACCGCCCAAAGTATTTGTCTTAATTGCCTCAGCTGGATTGTATTCCATAGCAGGAACTTGCTTCAGGGCTGCGGCATGAAGAACAAAATCGACCTCCTGGAGGGCCATTAGCAATCTCTCTTTATCGCGCACATCACCAATAAAAAACCTGACATTTCTATGACTTTTCAGTTGCTGCTGCATTTCATGCTGCTTGAGTTCATCCCTACTATAAATAATGACTTTCCTTGGTTTATATCTCTTAAGCAAAGTATCTACAAATTTTCTACCAAAAGAACCTGTCCCGCCTGTTATCAATACAGTCTTACCGCTAAACATATATATCTCCTCTTTTTAAGTTTATTACATCACTTTTTTTAATCTATTCGCAACTATCTGCCAAAATGGCAGATGTTGACTCTCTTCTGTCTTTATATAAGCCCTTCGATAATTATTGTAATCTTCTTTGCTTACCGTTAGTTCCTTTTTTACGTCAATGTTATTATCTTTATCCATAACAATTGACTTTTTCCCATGCCACTTAGCCATATTTGTAATCCGACAATCCAGGTACGTTCTTTCGAAATCAGAACAAGTGATGAAAATCGTAGGTTTATAAAAAAGATTGGCAAAGTTAATAGCGGTGCTAGAATGATTCAAAACTAATTGACATTCTTTGACAAGACTGATTGTTTTGCCTCTGATATGTCTACGCCCTTTGAAATAATCGGGGCGCTCTTCGTAATTGGACCTCGGATGAGCAGCTATAACCACCTCAAATCCTGTTTTTCCTTCAACAAGATCAAAAAAATTATTGAGCAGCTGATAATATCTATCAGGGCCAATTGGAGGATCCTCTTTAGCTAAAATATAGTAGGGATGGAAAGGTAAAAATTCATCTAAGAATACCGCTATAGGTTTTTCGACATAAGGGACATCCTTTTCTTTTAAATAAAGGTCGTAATCCAAGGTGTGTAGCTGTAAAATCTCGGAATCTTTACTGATAGGATAATGGTGAGTTAAGGATTCCTCTCCCCCGGCCAGAATCAAGCTGGCTGGTTTTACGCCAAGATATCGCAAAGGCAACTTCATAAATAACTGCCTCCATACCACTGGATGCCTTAGACTGATCGATCTTTTAAAACTCTTCTGAAATACATTTTCTTCAAGAAAGGAAGGCGGCAAGGCATTTGCGCAACTAACTGCGTAATCCGCAGGTGACTTAGTCAACGCCCTGTAAATCTCCAAGGTACTAAAATCATAAGTTATAATACTCATAACAAAATCACTATATGACAGGTTCGACAGCCTGTAATACATCTCGAGTCTGTCATTAAATATAATCGATCCATCACAATTCAATTTGTCTGGTGGAGTATAAGCCTGTAAAAGTTTTGGCTGTAAAATGGGGCTCAAGTTCCATATCTCGACTCCAAACCCATTTTGTCGTAAAAGTTCAATGCCAAACCGTTTATAATCTCGCAAATTAAACGGCTGCTGTATAAGAAAAATTATCCTTTTAATCATGTTGCCTTAAATTATCGTAAATCCCCCATCTGCAATAATATTAGTTCCATTAATATACGAAGCTGAATCTGAAGCTAAAAACAAAACAACCGAGGCGATTTCTTCTGGTTTTCCCATTCTTGCCAAGGGAACCTTTTGTTCATAATTAGCTACAAATTTTTTATCCTGATTATCAAATATGCCTCCTGGGCACACATTATTCACCCTTATCCCATATGGTCCAAAATATGCAGCGAGGTATCTGGTAAGATTAACAATGCCTCCTTTTATTGCAGAATAAGCCATCGGACCTGTCATATTAGTCCCTTTGTATACACTAAAGTCATTACCTTGAATCCCATATATAGAGCCAAGATTGATAATCGTCCCTTTTAATTTTAATTTTCTCATTACAAGAGCGACTTGTCTGCTTATCCATGCATATGAATTTAGATGCATATCGACATTCTTTCGCCATGAATCAAGCCTCAAGTCCTCTATTGAATCACCCCAATCTTTAGTCTTTGGAAAAGAGCTGTTCACCCATATATCTACTGAGCCGTATTTTTTAACTAACCTGTCTATTCTGCTATCAATTTTTTCCAACATAGTAGCATCAAAATGCTCATAATATGATGTATATCCATGCTTATTGATTTCTTTTTCAACTGTCCTGCCTTTTGCTTCATCTATATCTAAGATAACTGTCTTTGCTCCAGCGCTTGATAATGCCTTAGAGATCTCAACGCCAATAAGCCCCAGTCCGCCAACTACGTATGCAGTCTTATCCTTTATAGAAAACTTTTCTAAATAATTAATCATAATTTACCCCTGCTTTGATTTATTTTATCTACCAAAGATTCAGCCAAATAGAAATCAAACTCCTCGTCTATGTCTACGCTTCTTGAATTGGGCATAATATATAGCTGGGTATTATCATTAAATGTTGGCGTATCAGAAAACAATACGTCTCTCCACCACGCATAAATCCCGTCATTCATATCATATACTTTTGGAGCATCCTTTCTATCTGTAATTTCGTGCTTAAGCCCTTTTACTAAAGACACCTTGCCATTCACCATTTCAACCATATTATAATATGGATTTCTCCGAGATGGTGTCACGCTTAAAATATTAGATGCCATGTTCTCTACCAGTAATTTAATGGCTTTTTCTAAATCCTCTGATATCTTCAATGGTGTAGCAACGCCTAAATCCGCTATTATATCGTACCTTTTCGTAAATTTTTTTTCCGCCCATAAAACAGCATGCCTTATGGCTTCCAAACGAGAAACCTTGTCTTCGGCTAGATAGCCCGGCCTTTTAAAATATATCTCGAAACCATAATCCTTTACGGCCTTTGCTATATCATCGCTGTCGGTAGAGACTATATAGTCATCTATGATCCCGCTTTCTTTTATAATATCTAACGTATGCCATATAAGAGGTTTATTATTTAATAATCTAATATTTTTATCCTTAATGCTTTTAGAACTTCCTCTCGCACATACAGTCACTAAAATAGATCTGCCATTATACATGACT
>Ga0180007_10001713_pt1 | contig 28193 bp, 15 predicted proteins | sample MM_PC_MetaG_FD_121122 | JGI IMG/M metagenome (GOLD analysis project Ga0180007, IMG submission 121122) | Groundwater microbial communities from the Aspo Hard Rock Laboratory (HRL) deep subsurface site, Sweden - MM_PC_MetaG | ecosystem: Environmental > Aquatic > Deep subsurface > Groundwater... | reverse complement strand
GTTTATCTTTTGGTTAAAACACAAATATTTCACAAAAACAAAGAATTAGAGGATGATAATTTAATTGCTGAAGAAGTTACTACTGAATTGGGTGCATTAGTATCATCAATGAAAAAAAGCAAAAAACTGATAACTTCCATAAAAGAGACAATTGTAGAATCGCTTTCAGCTCTTAGTGAAGAAGATATTGATAAACTGAGTAAATTAAAAAAAGAAATTAAAAATCAGAAGAAAATATTGAATCAAAACAATGTTAGTATTATTGATTTAATTAAATTACAGGGACATGATAACACCAAGCAAGAGAGAAGATATGGAAAATTAATTGCTTCTCTTCAAATGCTACAAAAAAATTCTAGTAATATTTGGCTATCAAGTTTTTCACATATTGACAATAATCATAAAACTCCGGATTTAGCACTAATGAGCGACTTAAAAGAGATTGTAGCAAAATTAAGCTCTAGAATAAAAATCGCTGCCGAATTATTGACTAATGTAGAAGTAAAGGACTGTGATTTATTTGATAACGCTTCAAAGGAATTTGATGAAACAATGAAGCAATTTGATAAAAAACAAATTCAGCGAATGAAGGAATCTTCTGGTTCGACAAGAAACAATTTTCTATTTTTGGATTTATTCTCATATCTAGAAAACATTTCACATCATTTAAATCAATTAGTGGTTCTATACTGTAAAAACTACAACCATCTAAAATAATTTATATGTTAAAACCCTCGGATAATAAAACTGAGGGTTTTGTTTTTTATTCCATTTTTCTATGATTGCCCAATTAACCAAGTACCTTTTCAATTTTGAAAGCTATTTCAAAAGCAACATTTTTTTAACTAATACGTATTCATCTGCGTTAATTGAGTATAAGAAAATTCCACTCGGTTGATTCCCTGCATTAAAAATAACGCTATATTGTCCACTATCTTGAAATTTATTTACTAGAGTGGCAATTTCTTGACCAATTGAGTTGTAAATTTTGATAGTTACTTTACTTGCTTCTGACAGGCTGTATCTAATTTCTGTAGACGGATTAAATGGATTTGGGTAGTTTTGAAACAAAGATAATTTAGTTGGAATATTATTAGCTCTATCTTCTATATTGGTTAATAAAGAAACTTCGGCTGTATCAAACACTGTCTCGCTTTGATCAGTTAAAGAAACAATAATTGTTTGAGAAATGTCTACTCTATTTTCTGAGGTCCATGTAAATAATCCAGAGTTTGTAATTGTTGCACCCACTGGACCAGTTACCATTGAAAAACTCAGCAAATCTCCATCTTGGTCATTAGCTGTGTATTGATATACTAAAGTTTCCAGCTCAGAAATAGTTGTATCTGGCAAAACGTTAACAAAAATTGGGGTATTATTACTTTCGCTTGCTATACTTCCATCAATTTTAGCAACGCTATATGAAACCGAAAGATTATTGGTTATTTCAACAAAATCAAATTTTATAGCTCCATTGCCCCCTAAATAATTGAATTTTAAATCAAATAATTTACCATTCAATTTTATTGGTGATATACTATACCACGAAACTATAATTGTATTGTCTGCATCAGAATTAATATTAAAAAACCCTCCAATAATTGCGTTATTTATTATTTCGTCCTCAAAAGAAATAATTTTACTATCATATTTTATTTTTAATGTAATTGAGCCAACATTTTCTAACGGTGTGATATTAATTGGAATAAGAATGTTAGTATTCACCGCAGCAGTTAAATTTGGAATCGAAATTGTTGCATCTTGTGCTATTATTTCAGAAAAGAAGAAAAGAAATAACCATATAAATATTTTTATTTTCATTGAACTTTTTTTGGTTAAGAATAATACTTAATATGCAGACATAACTAATACTTTTCTACATATACTTGAGTTTAGGCAAAATAATGTATTTGTCATTTCGAACTTGTTTTTTGGTGTGAGAAATCTCTTGAATTATAAGAGATTTCTCTTACGATACAAAACATCGGAATTGAAATGACAAAGTGATAAATTCTTGTTTTGCAGAATTGTTACTATAATAAGTCCCAATTATTTTAGTAATAGCATTTTCTTAGTACTGATAAAATTTAAGCCATTACTATTTGAGGCAATAATTCTGTACAAATATATACCACCTGCCATATTTGATGCATCAAACGAAATTTTATGAAATCCTGCTTTAATTTCAGAATTTAAAAGTGTTTGTATCTTCTGTCCTTTTATATCATAAACGGTCATATTTACATTAGCTTGCTCAGGCAAACTATAATGTATAGAAGTTGATGGATTAAATGGATTTGGATAATTTTGCTCCAAAGAAAATTTAGTTGGCAAACTATTTGTCGCAATTATATCTGTAAGAACAGATACCTCTGCAGTGTCATATACAGTTACTGTTTGATCTGTTAAAGAAATAATTATTGTAGCAATAATATCTTCCGCTGTTGCTGGAGTCCAGTTAAATAGTCCACTCGTGCTTATTGTAGCCCCGTCTGGACCTGATTGCAATGCAAACGTTAGTACATCTCCATCTGGGTCCATTCCCAAATATTGATAAGTAAGAGCAATACCTTCTGTTATTGTAGTATCTGGAATTGAAGCTGTAAAATATGGTGTTCTATTAGCAGCAGTTACTATTACGCTTGTTGTATCAAATACCACTATTTTTCCATCAGTTAAACTTACTATAAGATTATAAACCCCCGCTTGACCAATGCTTGGTGTCCAATTGAAATTTCCACTTGTATTCATTGATGCACCTGCAATTGCGGTTACAAGCGCAAATGTTAATGGATCTGAATCAGAATCTGTTGCTGAATAAGAAAAGCTTAGAGATTCAGTCTCCACAATAGTTGTATCTGGCATTGTGTTTACAAAATATGGAGCTCTGTTTATTGCAGTTATAGTAACTTTTGTTGTATCAAATACAATTATTTTTCCATCTGTTAAACTTACTACCAAATTATAAACTCCAGCTTGACCAATACTTGGTGTCCAATTGAAATTTCCATCGGTATTAATAGATGCACCTGCAATTGCAGTTACAAGCGCAAATGTTAATGGATCTGAATCAGAATCTGCTCCTGTATATAAAAAGGAAAGTGCTTCTGTCTCTAATACTGTAGTATCAGGTAAGGTATTTACAAAATAAGGAGCTTTATTCTCAGCTATAACTGTAATATTCGTTGTATCGTAAACAACTGCTTTGCCATCAGTTAAGCTAAGTACAATATTATGTACTCCTATTTGGCTATCATTTGGAGTCCAACTAAAGTTTCCACTTCCATCCAATGTTGCTCCTGCAATGCTAGAAACAAGAGCAAACACCAAAGGGTCTGAATCAGGATCAGTTCCAGTACATAAAAATGCTAGTTCTTGATTTTCAAATATTGTTGTATCTGGTAAAGTAATTACAAAATATGGGGCTTTGTTAGCAGCTGTAACAGTAATTTTAGTAGTATCAAAAACAATGTCCTTACCATCTGTTAACGATGCAATTATATTATATTCCCCTGCTGTTGCGAGTGCAGGTGTCCAATTAAAATTACCTGATAGATCCAAAGTAGCTCCAGTAGGACCTGAAATAAGTGAATATTCTAATTCATCTCCATCTGTATCAGTTCCTGTATACAAATATTCAAGGGTTTGCATTTCAACAATTGTGGTATCAGGTAATGTTAACACAAATATTGGCATGTTATTTTTAATTGAAACTACTATATTCGTTGTATGATAAATATTTACAATACCGTCAGATAAACTAAAGATTAATTGATATGATCCTGATTGACCCAAAAAAGGTGTCCAACTAAAATTTCCAGTATTTGTAATAGCCGCACCAGTAGGTCCATTAAGTAATGCAAATTCAAGTACATCGTTATCTGGGTCGCCTCCAGTAAATAAATAAGTTAATGTTTGAGTTTCAGAGATAGTAGTATCTGGTAAAGAATTTAAATAAGTAGGCTCTCTATTTACATTATTAACTATTACTTGAGTTGTATCATATACTGTAACTTGTCCATCGGATAAGCCAACTATTACAGAATAGGTTCCAGCTTGTTCATAAGTCGGAGTCCAACTGAAATTTCCATCAGTAGTAATAGCTGCCCCTGTTGGTCCAGAGATAATTGAAAAATTAAGTGGATCAGCATCTAAATCGCTACCAATATATAAATATGTTTTTGTTTCCGTTTCATTAATAGTAGAATTTGGCATTGTATCTATGAATATTGGTGCTTTATTATTGCTAGCCGAAATACTACCATCATCTTGTGCAATAGTATATGGCACAGACCTATCATTTGTTATTTCGATGAAATTAAATTCAATTGGGCTAGAACCCCCTATATAATTAAATTTTAAATCAAATAACTTACCATTTAAATTTATTCCAGGACTACCAAACCAAGAAACAGTAACTATTGTATCACCCTTTGTGCCAGTACTGAAAAAACCGCCTGAGAATGATTTATTTAGGACTTCTCCTGTATAAGTCATAACTCCTTTTTTAAATTTGATATTTAACGTAATTGAACCGATAGTGTTTAGCTTTGTTAAATTTACTGGAACTAATACTTCTGTACCAGCAATTCCAATAATATCTGTAGTAGAGATGGTAGCATCTTGTGCCATTAAACTACTAAATAAAAATAGTAGATTGATAAATATTGTTTTTTTCATTTTAAGACCTTTATTTATTGTATTTTTTCATATAATCACGACTAGCAAATATCCCATTACCCAATTATTACTGTTTTAATATTTATACTATTTTAACAAAAATATTTATCACACAATTGTTTTAATAAGATATTAAACATTGTTCCAGCTATTTTGCTATTTTTAACGTTTTAACTCATTTTCAACAAATAACTAGTTTCAAATATTTTACTATAATTCTATTTAAATATCAACAAATAGTTTTAAGCTAATTATAAGTAAATAATATTTAGAGGTAATATACAAAAAGAGCCACTTAAAAGTGGCTCTTTTTGTTGTAAATATTATATATGTGATTTATTTCACAAGCATCATTTTCTTAACAATTTGGAAATTCTTACTTCCATCAATTGATTCAGCTTGAATACTATAGAAATAAACACCAGAAGATAAGTTAGAAGCATTAAATTGTACTTGATGATATCCAGCAGTAATATCTGAATCCACCAATTTAGTAACTAACTGACCTAATGTGTTATATACATTAATCTTTACATTACTTTGAGCAGGTAATGCATATTCTATTGTTGTAGAAGGGTTAAATGGATTTGGATAGTTCTGCGTAATATTATATTCTGTAGGAATACCAGAAAGGTCTTCAACAGATGTCGTATAATCAGTAAAAAGAGCAGCTCTACCAAGATCAAATGCATTTGCCGCATTAGCACGTATATCGTGTAAATCATCAGCAGCAACAAATGCAAACATCACTTTTGCAGTTGAACCATCAGGTATACTATTAAGATTTGAGCCAATCCACATTCTTTGGTCACCAGTAACAGGTTTATCATTCTCATCAAATGTCGTAATAAATCCATATCCAGCAACACGCAAAGCGTTTGCATCAGCTGCATTAGTTGAGGTAACCTTTGCGCCACTAATTTTATCAATAGCAACTACACCAAAATATGGTCCACCAGTTCCAGCAGCATACACATATACTAATTCCTCAGCTTTAGAATAACCACCATTATTTGAACCATATGTAACGCCTCCAGCTTCAACATCTAAATCCATAAAGATACCAGCTGAGAAACCATCAATAGCTGCACCTGTATTATTAGCGAATGTATACTCAAGATAAACTACATCTTCGCCAGTTTTAGAATATGATTTCTGAGTTATATCTAAACCATAAGGATTAGCAGCTAAACCGTCAGTGAAAATAGCATCTGCTACCTGATCAAATTCAACAGTTCCAGCAGTCTCAGTATAAAATCCAGAAGTAAAATCCGAATTAACATTTGTTAAATCAAAGAAATTTGCAGGATCATTATTATTAGCTTGACCATTAACAGAACCTCGAGCAGCGGTACCAAATACAGGACCACCTCTCCAGAAACCATTATTTCCTTTCCACTGAAAGCCAGAACCATAATTAATGCCATCAAATTTGTTAGCACCAATAGTTCCATTATTAAAAACAGAAACAACTAAATTACCTGTATTATGATCTAAAGCTATAACATTTTCTTGTGGAGCACCATGATCAACAACGTCAGATGAATCACGATATAGAATTCTATAAGAACCATAAGCGTAATCAACAACACCAGTTATATCATAGATGTTACCAAGAACAAATGCATAAGCACCTTTTAACAAATCATCAGTAAGTATTTCGCCTGTTCCATCATTAAATTTTGCTTCGCCATAATTGCTATTTTCTTCTGTGTTTTCAGCGTTTGCAATTGTAACTAAAACACCTTCATATTGTTCATCATTAACAGCACCAGTTGATAATGCAACAGGCATAGGTAAAGCTTTACCAGAAGCATTTTTAGTTAAACCATTAACATTTATAAGTTCTGTTTTGCCATTGTATTCAGCAACCTTACCTTCAAATGTAATAGAATCACCAACTGCTACCATTTGTTTAGAATAAACTAAAATACCATTATAAGCACCATAGCCATTTTGAACATAAAATTGTTTTGCGGACCCATCAGAGTTGAATTGCGCTGCAGTTACCACACCAGTAGTAATAACATTTAATCCAACATATGGTGAAACACCAAGAGTATCTCCTTCATTAGGAGTTTGTATTTCAGCAATTGTATATTCTAACTTTTTGTTTTCTTCAACTTTGAAATTGTCAAATGTAACAACACCATTTGCAGTTGTATAAACAAATATACCAGGCATACCTTCTGTTAAGAAAGCATCTGCACCAGTAACCGCAATTGGACAACCAGATAGTAATTTATTATCCATATAAGCATAAAGTTTTTCACCATCAATGGTTATTTTGAAATTATGCCATCCAGTACTTAATTGGCTAATTTCAGTACCAACGTTCCATGATTTAGAAATATGCCATGCAGCACCATCATAACCTTGCAATTTCAATTGACCCATGTCAGTTGAACTATTTCTATAAATGAATCTATAATATTTCAATTCATCCTTTGCAGATTTTATAGCTAAACCAGTATACAATGGGAAAGTAGCAGAAACTGCACCTTCTAAATATATATCTGATGAAACTGTATAGCTTTCAGTAAATACTTTATTAATTAAAGCTAAACCAGTATAAGCTGCGTCTGTATATCGAACAGCATGACTTCCCCACGCACTTGCAGTTGAATCAACAACTTCCAATGTACCAACACCACCAAGAGCATTAAATGTCCAAGGTTGATCTAAAGTACCATCAGTCGCAGCTTCAATTACAGGATATTCAGCAATAATTTGTCCTGTAACGGTAACTATTGCACTATCTATCACTAATGTAACACCATCACTTAAACCAGCAACGATGTCATAAACCCCATCTTGACCATTAACTGGAGTCCAGCTAAAAGCACCAGAAGTAGCGTCTATTACAGCACCATCAGGACCTGAAACTAGTGAAAATGTTAATGCAGCACTACTTGGGTGAGTACCTGTATAAACATATGTTAATGTGGAACCTACTTCAATTGATGTATCAGGTAACGTATTAACAAAAGATGGTAACATAAGTTCAGAAACAGAACCATCAACAAATGTAAGTGTAACAGGATTAAAACTTAAATCAATAATATTTGCTGAAGCTACATCGAAAGTAACTGCAGATGAACCGCCAGAATAATTGAATACTAAATCCGCAAGCTTACCATCTGTAATATTTAAACCATCAGAATTAAAATAACCTAAAGAAAGTACTCCATTAACTGCATTAGCAACTAATGAACCACTAACAACATTATCGACTCTAACAAATTCTAATTTAGATGCATCAAATAATACATCTATATTAAACGAGCCAATATTACTAATTTTTAATGCAGATAAAGGTACAGAAACTTCTGAACCAGCAACAGCATTTACATCTCCTAAAATAAAAGATGTATTAATTACTACTTCACCAATAGAGCCAGAAGTATAAACCATGGCAATATTATTAAAACTAACATCTTGCACAAAACTTGAAGCATCAAAATCTATATCTGTATTTCCAGCAATAATAACAAATCGAAATGTTGCTATAACACCAGCAGCATGATTAAACCCATCAGCATTAAACATACCAAGGTTAATTCTATCAGCAACACCATTTGCTACAAAGCCAGCTAAATTAATGTCGCTCATTCCTAAGAAAGTTGCTTTTGAATCATCATAATTTAAATAAAGATTCATTGCACCTATGTTCTCTAGGTTAACAGCAGACATTTCAACATCAACTGTGTCTCCTGGAAGACCAGTTACATCATTAAGTTTTAATGATGTTGGATCTGGAGCAACTGGCCCAACCGAACCATTAGTAAATGTAGCACTAATTGGGTTTGCTAAACCATTAGCTATTTGATTAGTTCCAACGAAACTAACTGCACTTGTCCCACCATTGTAAACAAACTTTAAATCCAATATCTTTGCGACAATATTAACAGGTGATTCACTAAACCAAGCAATACTTAATGTATCACCATGAGGGTTTACTACAAAAACACCACCAGTTAAACTATTATTTGCAACTTCAACAAATGTTAATACGTCTTTATCATACTTTAGATTAAGATTAACACTTCCTACGTCGTTTACGGTAGCATTGATTGGAACCAATACTTCAACACCAGTAGAAGAAGAAGTTACATTAGATACTGAAACTACAGTTTGACCCAATAGTGAATAAGTGAGTAGAACGAGAAAACTTAATATTGGGATAATTTTATTCATTGATAATACCTCTTAATTAAAAATATGGTAGTTACTAATTAAAAGAAGACCTACAAAGTAGGTCTTCTTTATAATTATAAATTACTTCATCAGAATCATTTTCTTAGTCATAACAAAGTTTTTTGTACCTTCAACAGTAACTCTGTAAAGATAAACACCACTTGATAAGTTAGAAGCATTGAATTTAACATCGTATGCTCCAGCAACTTGTTTTGTATTTACAAGTGTTCCAACTGTTTGACCTAATGAATTGTAGATAGTTAAAGTAACTTTACCATCTTCTGGTAAATCATACTGAATAGTTGTAGATGGGTTGAATGGGTTAGGATAATTTTGTCTTAATGCAAATACATCAGGAATACCGATAGCAACTACAGGTATGTTTATGTTTGCACTAATGTTTTTAGCTAAACCATTTGTTAATTCCGCACCATCTAACAATTCTAGACTAACTTCGTCAGTTTTACTAAATTGTTCAGTAGCTTTAAATTTAAGTGTTGCTAAAGCAGCACCTTCATTAACTTTAACTTCTTTCGAATCTGTATTCATCCATGCAATAGAAATAACACCATCAACTGCATTAGAAACAAACATACCACCATTACTTGTTGATGCTCCTAAGAACTCAACTTTGTCACTAGCATATTTTAATTTCATTGTATAAGAACCAACTTCTGATAATTCAGAGATTGAAATTGGCAAACTAAATTCAGATTCTTTTTTGATATTTAATACTTCTTCACTGTTAACAGCAATGCTGCTAACTTTTGCTAATGAAGCATTAGGATTATAATCACCACGAGCATCGCCAGCAGCAATACCCATTAGATTTTGTGAAACATTTTTTGTACCAACAACAATTGCTTTAGATTCTAATAACCAATCAGCAACTTGGAATGTATTAATACCAACTGATCTGTTAAGAATTGAAAGAGCATCAGAAGAAGTGATAGTACCAACTCCTGTTACATCAGCAGCAAGTTTTAGTAAATCAGTAGCTAAGAAACCACCAGCTGGGTTAACAACATAAAGTTGTGTTTCAAGAGCGTCAGACGCTAATGCACCACCCCATTGGGTTGTTTTTGTTGCTGTAAGTGAATAACTACCACTTTTAATATCTGCAAATGAATAAGCACCATTAGCAGCAGTTACCATTGTAACTGGTGTAGTACCATCAGTAAGAGTAACTGTAACACCAGATAAAGGTAATAATGCATTACCATTGTATGTTACAACACCACTTACGGTTACTGTTACAACTTGAACTGTAACTTCAGCTTGTGTAGTAATAGTAGCAATACCATCAGTAGCTTTAACTTTTACTAAACTAATGAAATCGTTTTCTGTTTGTGGATCCCATACTAATATACCATCAGCAGATAAATTGGCTCTTGCATCAGCAGGACCATTCCAGCTATAAGTAATTGCATCACCATCTAAATCATTTGCTAAATAAGTAAAGTTTAATGTATCACCTACAAAAATAGTAGTATCTGGTAATTCACCACCAACAGCCCATGTAGGAGCAGCATTTGCGTTAGTAACAGTTACAGTAACTTTTGAAGAATCAACCAACATAGGAGTACCGTTGTCTTTAACAATTGCACTAAATGTATAAACACCAGCTTGAGTATATGTAGGAGTCCATGCAAAAAGACCTGTTAAAGAATCAATTGTTGCACCAGCAGGAGCATCAGCACTTAGAGAATACTTTAAAGCATCAGCATCCAAATCAGTTGCTACATATGTAAACGCTAAACTAACGTTTTCACTAACAGAAGTATCAGGCATTACAGTAGTAAATGTTGGCGCTCTGTTTAAATCAACTACAGTAAATACACTTAAAGTATCATCTGTACCACCTTTACTGTCTGTAACTCTAACTGTTAAATTAAAGACATCACCTTGTTGACCATATTTTGGAATTACTACTAAAGCACCTGTAGCAGCATTAAGAGAAATACTATCAGGAGCAGTACCTGTTAAGGAAAGAATTGAATAAGTAAACGAAGTATTATCAGCATCTTTATCGGTAGCAGTATATGTAAAACCATACTCTAAGCCTTCACTTACGTTTACAGCACCACCAGGACCAACGATACTTGGAAGTTGGTTAACATCTGTAACATTTATTGTATCAGTTACAATAGTTGTATCAGTACCATCAGTAGAACCTATAGAAACATAATGTGGACCAGGAGCAGTAGTGTTATCAGGGGTCCAACTAAATGCACCAGTAGTTGCATTAAATACTGCACTATCTGGTTTTGAAACTAAGAACATAGTAGAAGTTTGATTTAAATCAGGATCTTCTGAAACATATGTTCCTGTTAAAGCAACACCTTCAGTTGCTGCAACTGGACCACCAATTTTTGCACCAGGAATAGTTGGATTAGCAACATTGGCTAAAGTAGATTTAAAATAAGGAGCTTTGTTCAATTGACTATAAGTAAATCTAGAACCTTGAGTTGTAATACCACCCTTTGCGTTTATTACTTTACCAACAGGCCAAGTAGCATTAATTGTTGAGTTATCATAATTTCCGTCTAACCCTTGTAATATCCAGTTGTTAGCAACATTACCAGAGTCTCTTCTAATAATTCTCAAATCTTCAATTCCATCTGTAATATAATCAGCATAACCTTCAGCTTGGAACTCAACATCATATTCATATGATGGAGCTAGAGCTTGGTCAGATTTTACATACCAGAAGAAATCTGGATAATTTGTTATTTTTTTGTCTCCACTTGTTATTGGAAAACCATTTGATCCCTCGGGACTTTGTTCATCATGGTTAACTGTTAAGTTTAATGCACTTTGTGGAGCAGTTTTAAAGAAAAATGAAGCTGGTCTATAATTTCCTGGAGATGCAGCAGCTGTACCAACAGGGAATGTAACTTCTGTTCTATCAATTGAAGTACCAGTAGAATTGTTTACATATTTTCTTACATTACCAACTACATGTGAATATTTGTTATTTGCAATATCAACACCTGTTCTATCAAAACCTTGATCTGGTTGATTAGTTACAGTTGCTGCTTGCCATAAGGTTAAAATAAAAGCATTAGTTGTTGTTAAGTTACCATTAATAAATCTTACAATATTAAGATTTGTTGCAGGAGTAACATTTTGCATTGATAAATTACCACCAGCAAGATGAACACCATCTGTTGAAGTATTATTAAGTACAAATTCAACTGCTCCAGCAGCAACACCAACTGTACTAGGGAATATTAATCCACCAGCAGGAACTGTTAATGTTTGCTTTGCAGCACCATTGAATGTGAACTTTGCTGTAGCACCAGAGTTAGCAATATCACCACTAGTAATAGTTACGTTACCTGCAGTAGTTAAATTAAAGCCAGCTAAATTTAACTGAGTTGCTGTAGTAGCACCATTTAGAACTAAATTACCTGACATTGTTACTGCAGTACCTAATGAAACGTTAGAACCACCAGTAGGAATAATTGTCATGTTTGCTACTTTAGAACCAATTAATTCATTTCCTGAAACAATATTTGCAGTATTTGAATAAATTAAATTATAAGAAGTTGCTTGTGGCGCAGTAGTAATTGTTCCACCACTTCTATTTATAGTAGCTCCATCAGCAATAGTAACATCTTTTGCTGCTAATTCTGATAATGCACCACCCATAAGGTAAAGAGTTCCATTTACAGTAAGATTTGCGTTTGCAACAGTATTTACTTGTATTTGCAAATCATTTAATACTGTGTTAGCTGTTGGCATTTCTTTAGCAGTACCACCAGCAGTTGTTACATACCATACGTCTACAGATGCACCAAAAGTAGGAACGTTTGCTAAGGATGAATTAAAAGCATCTCTTTTAACAATTGCGCCATTACCAAGAGCTAGTAAACCATCTTTAGCTGTAGCACCATTTTTTGTACTTAAAACACCATTTGTTAAGCTTAAAATACCTGTAACAGTAAATATTTCGTTATCATCTGTGATAACTTCTGTTCCAGAAGCTGTTGTATTATTAATTACTAGGTTAGGAACTGACCATCCTGCACCTGGATCAAATGTTTGATCTGCAGTACCTGCAAAACTTAAAACACCTGAAGTTGCACTCCAATCACCAGTTGTACGATCAAATGCAGCACCAGCACCAGTTAATAAAATATTATTTCCTTTTATTGCAACATTACCAGCAGTTTGTTTTAATTGACCAGTAATAGTATAATTTCTCCAAGTTGGAGCAGAATCTTCATCACTTGAAGATAAAGTTGCTGTTCCTGTTGAATTAATTGTTAAGTTAGATATTGTTGGATTACCAGAAGCAACTACTTCTGTACCAGCAAGTATCAATTGACCAGCGCCAATGAATACATTACCACCAATAGTTGTCATTAATGTTTCAATAGTAACATCAGCACCATTGTTTGTAATACTTCCACCAGTTTTAATATCTAATTCTTTAGTTACAGTTACGTCATCTGTAGCAGCACCTAAAGCAATCGCTTTTTTAATATCCCAATAAGGAATAGAAGCGTTGTTCATTGTATAAGTTGCAGCAAAATCTGAAACTAAAGCACCACCTGTTGAAGCATAAACTGCACTAACAGCAGCAGCTCTGTTAAATATACCAGCTGTAGTTAATGTTAAATTATTTGCTCCAAAATCAACAGTACCTAAGTTATGAGTAACACCAGCTTGTGCTTCTACAGCACTTGTTAATGTAAAGCTAGTACCACCTAATGTTATTAAACCAACTACTGTACCATTACCATCAGCGTTATCAACTGGACTAGCAGTAGATATTTGAGTTAAGCCAAGAGATAATGTAGATGTAGCACCAGTAGTAACTGCACCATTAATTGCATGAATTTGAGAAACTGTAGCTGATTTAGCAGCACCAACAGTTAAGTTTGCAATTTCTGATTGATTTGCAGTTGCACTTGCAGCTTGTCCATTAATTATAACTCCTGTACCATTAACTGTAAGAATATTTGCAGCAGTAATAGCACCGAGAATAGAGTGAGTTTGACCATTACCAGCTAATGAAATAACGTTAGCAGCATTACCACCAATTATTGTTGCAGAAGAACTAACGGTTAAACCACCAGAAAGTGTTAGATCTGCAGCAGCTAACGAAAGAACAGAATTTTGTCCTACATTAATATTTCCAGCAACAGTTAAATTACCTGTATCACCAAATAATCTTGCTGCACTTGCAGCAGTTGCGTTACCAGTAATAACTAAATTACCTTTAATTGATCTAACGACATTACCTGCAAGTTGTACATTAAAGCTACCACCAGCAGCAGATTGAGTAAGATCAACTACGTTATCAGCATCCCATTCAACAGCTGTTGTTGTGTTTATTGTTTTATTAGCTGTTAAAGTACCAACATATGTTAAATTATAGTCAACGGCAGCTGCGTTAAAAGTACCGCCTGCTAATGTAATACCATTTACAGAACCAGCAGCAGTAGATATATCTCTTTTTATACTAGCGCCTGTTCCAGAAGGAGCAAAGTCAACAGCAGCTGTATTATTTAAGTCACCAGTATATAGATATAATTCTTTTGTCCAACGAATATTACCAGCAGAACCTGTAGTAATTACATCATTTGGTAATGCACCAACATCAATTATAATATTTGAAAAAAGCGCAGAACTTGAAGCATTTAATACCATACCATCAACGTTATTACCAGCAGAAACAAAATTAGCACCACCAAAAATAACAGCACCATTTGAGTTACCTGTTGTTTGAATAGTACCATTGTTAACCATTTTACCAGTAGCAGCATTAAATACCAAGTTAAAGTTTCCTAATTCAACAGTAGCAGCAGCACTTACAGTAATAGTTCCTATTGCTCTTACTGTATTTGCAATAGTTACTAAACCACCTGTATTACTAACTGTCATGTCAGATAATTGGAAACTAGGACCGCCATTCATATTTTGAGCTGCAGTACCAGAAAGTAGCAATTCTGATGCTAAACCAGCAGTAAATGTACCAGCAGTTCTATTAAAATTACCATTTACATCTAAATCAGAAGCAGCATTTGCAGCTAGTGTTACAACACCACTTGATTGTGTAAAATCATTTGTTGTTAAAGCAAAGTTGCCAATATTTACTGTACCACCATCAACCAAAGTTGCACCTGAAGCAGTAGTAGCAACACCAATTGCTAAAACACCATCAGAAACGGTTAAATTAGTTACGTTTACAGCAGCACCAGCAAAAGTTGTTGTTGCACCATCACTAATAAGTACATTAGATAATGTACCACCATTAAATGAATTAGCGCCTGCAGCATCTTTAACATCAAGACCACCAACTGAAGCAGTAATTTGACCACCATTTGTTAGGTGAGCAACACTACCTGTTAAAGTTAATGTATTTACACTTAATGCCATATAACCAGTATTTGCTCCAGTACTATTACCCGCATTAGTTAAAATACCAGCAACTGAAGTTGCACCAGTAATATTAACTTTACCGTTAGCAACAGCATTTGTTAAAGCATCACCAATAGTACCAGATACATTTAATGTACCAGTGCTTAAGTTAACTGCATTACTTCTAATAGCACCATTAACTGTGGTTGTACCAGCATTATTGTTAGTTACATTTAGGATACCATAACCATCGCCAGCAGTTCCCTGTGCATTTGTGGAAACTGTACCAACATCTAGAGTACCATCGTTATCATTATTATAGAATGTAAAAGTATAGTCAGCACTTGCATTTGTGCCAGTTTTATTATTATTTGTTAAAGTAACGCCGTTTAATGTAACATTACCATTAGCTAGATTAATTGCGTAATTTGCAAGAAAATCTCTATCAGCAGTAACAGCTTCAGTCCATTCAGTAGCACCATTTACTGTGAAATTACCACCACCTGTTACATTTAATTGACCTAAGTCAGTAGCAGCAGCACCATCAATTACATTGAAGTTTAAAGTACCGCTAATTGCAACAGCACCTGTACCACCATGATTGAAATCAAAGTTTTTCATATTAAGGTTAGTGAAATTAACTGCTCCACCATTACCAACTGTAACATCTGCATTAACTGTAACAGCAGCTTGGAAAGTAGCACCACCTTTAGCAATATTTATTGCACCAACACCTGTAATTGCAGTAGCAGGGAAAGTCACTACATCAGTGTTGTTAGTTTTGTTTACTGTAATTGTACCTGTACCAAAAGCACCATATTGTGCTTCTTTACCTGCAGATTGACTACCAGTACCAAGATAACTAATAACTGGGTTACTAGTTTTAGGAGCTTCACCTGTAAATGCAGAAACGTCATTGATATTTAAAGTAGCACCTGCAGTAGCTGTTATATTACCACCACCACCATTTAAAGTACCAATATTTAAATATGAACTTCTTGTTGCAATAGTACCTAAATTCATTGTTACTGTACCAGTTAGGTTCATATATTCTGTTCCACTGGCTGAAACAATGTTCAATGTTCCGCCCTTTACATCAAATGTAAATGCTTGACCAGGATCTGTATCAGAAACTAGAATTACATCGTTACCATTAAGTTGTTCTAAGCGAATTGTAATAACAGCATTATCATCCCAAGCTGGTTGGGTTTTTCCATCAATAACTTGGCTTTTTCTGATAATAATATCATCGTTAGTTGAAGCTAGACCAGCACCAGTATAAGTACCAGCCTTTAAGACTAGCGTTCCTCCGCTTTTGTCCATTGCACTTAAACCTTTTGCTATAGAAGCATAAGGTGCTACTGCAGTACCACTACCAGTAACGTCATTACCGTTAGTAGCATCTACATACACCTGTGCAAAGGATGTGGCACTTACAAAAGTAAGTAGCAGAAGAATAAGAAAGCTAGCTTTCTTGAATTGTTTGAGTATTTTCATTTTTCATCTCCAAATGATCGAAAATAAGTTAATTAAAAGGTTGTAATAATTTGATTGATCCCTTTATTAAGGTGGTAAACATTTTAGCATATTTAAATCTCCTTCTTTATTAAAAAATAATTAGTGATTTCGCTTTCCTATAAAGTTAATTATTATCAATAAATTTTATTTGCTTTATGCACTGACTCTTTTTAATAATAGAAATAAAAGTTTTTAGCCAGGCTCTCCTATTACAAGTTTAAATATAATATATAAAGCAACAATGTCAAAAAAAAAAAAACCTATTTAACAATCTATTTTTAATTTAAAATAATTTTAATTTATTACTTAGTATAATAATAATTTATAAAACAATCTAATAATTCACACCTTAAAAATTCTACTATATTAAAATATTATTTGTTCGTTGAAATTTGATAAAAAAAAAGTTAACATGCAATAAAACCACAAAATATAAATTCCATTAAATGTAAATTATAGTACTTTTCTTTAACTGTCTTTGTAAGACCGAAAGAGCAAAATTGCCAATATTTTTGCTCCAGAATAGTGTTAAACTTAATAATTCCCTTTTCTAATGTCAATGTTTTATATCACAATCTTTGGGTATAAATTTATGACAATATATTCTCTATTAGCATTATTATATCTGTTTTACTAAAGTATTACTATTATATTTTTATGACTTACAATTAAAACAGATAAGATTGCTTGTTTATATTTTGATTCTATGATCTGCTGCATAGTTAGAGTACACCAAGAAAAGCTAGTATATTAGTGATAATGACCATGCACTTAGGCCAAAGAAGAAGAGTTGATACAAATGAATTTAAGGACAAAGTTATTCCTAGTTGATAGCATGATTATTTTAATTATGTTCACAAAAAGAAGCCAGTGATAAACTTCGAGAAATATTTATTGTGTAACTAAAAGAATTTAAGTAATAATTATATCCTCAAAAATCCGTATTTGCTAGTTGAGTAAATCAAAGTTTATTTCTCTTTTCAAAATATCAAATATTACTGTTGTGATAAAAAGTATTGTTGTTAGGATTATAAATAATAGTTTTCGAGATATAGCATACTGAATACAAGTTCAAATAGAAGAATATTTACTGGTTTAATTTTTGTAATTCACACAAATTGACTAGTTTTAAAGGAAAATAAATGACTTACAAAATATTAGGAATCCTAATTTTATTAATTTGGGTTCCATTATTCGCGCAATTAACTCCCCAAGTCACCATAGGTTAATTGATTAGCGGGATAAACATTTGTAACACAATGGAAAATGGAATGCATGTACCAATCAAAGAATATTATTTTGATGATTATAACAGTACCTGCTTTCAAAGCATGCAAGTATTTTTAGAAATTGAAAATGAAAAATAAGTTTGAAATTATATATTAGCATTTGAAATCTTTAGAGTTTAAAGCATAAAATATTGGAGTAATTGATGAAAATTATAATAGCGTTTTTATTTTGTTTGAGCATAACTTTAAATGCACAAACTATGATTAATGTTGACAGTAGAAATACAACAAGCCTTAATGGAAAATGGAATATAATCATTGATCCTTATGAAAACGGTTATTACAATTATAGGTATGAACCAAATGCAAATGGTTATTTCAAAAACACAGAACAAACTAACCCATCACAACTAATAGAATATAATTTTGATACGGATGAAATGTTGTATGTACCCGGAGATTGGAATTCACAAAAGGAAAAACTTCTTTTTTATGAAGGTACCATTTGGTATAAAAAATCATTTAATTATAATTTGAATAAAGGTAAAAGACTTTTCCTTTATTTTGGGGCTATAAACTATGATGCAAAAGTTTATTTAAATGGAGAAAAATTAGGCGAACATGTTGGTGGATTTACTCCCTTTCAATTTGAAATTACTAACCAAGTTAAAGCAAAAGATAATTTTGTAGTTGTTAAAGTTGATAATAAACGATACCTAGATGCAGTTCCCACTGTTAATACTGATTGGTATAATTATGGTGGAATTACGCGAAAAGTTATTTTAATTGAAACTAACGAATCATTTATTAGTGACTATTTTATTCAGCTTAAAAAAGGTGAATTAAATAAAATTGATGGTTGGGTTAAAATAGATGGGACAAATAAAACCCAAAAAATAATAGTTGAATACCAGAAATTAGTCTAAGTAAGGAAGTAATTACCGACAAAACTGGTTTTGGTAAATTTGAAATTGAAAAAGAACTTATTCTCTGGTCACCTGAAAACCCAAAATTATACGAAGTGAAAATTTCAAGTGATTTGGAAATAATAAATGATTTAATAGGTTTTAGAACTATCGAGACCAAAGGAAGTGAAATTCTATTAAATGGAAAACCTATATATCTTAAAGGTATTTCAATTCATGAAGAAGCACCATACGAGAATGGTTCACGCGCTTTTTCAGATGATCATGCAAAAATATTGTTGGGCTGGGCAAAAGATATGTCGTGTAATTACGTCCGCTTAGCACATTACACACATAATGAAGCAATGGTAAAAATGGCAGACAAAATGGGATTATTGGTTTGGGCAGAAATACCTGTTTACTGGACCATTTCTTGGGAAAATGAATCAACATATAAAAACGCAGAAAATCAATTAACCTCCATGATTACACGTGATAAAAACCGTGCTGCAATAATCTTGTGGTCAATGGCAAATGAAACTCCGCTATCTGAACCAAGATATAAATTTCTTTCACATTTAGTATCGAAAGCTAGAGAACTTGATTCAACAAGATTAATAACCGCGGCTATGGAAAGACATTATACAGATGACAACACACTAATGATTGATGATGCTTTTGGTAAAATTGTGGATGTGCTTGGTTGTAATGTTTACATTGGCTGGTACGACGGTTTACCCGAAAAGTGCAGAACCATTGAATGGAAAACAATTTACGATAAACCTGTAATTATAAGTGAGTTTGGCGGTGGTGCAATGTTTGGAAATCATGGAGATAAAATAACTAGATGGACTGAAGAATTTCAGGAAAGTGTTTACAAAGAAAATATTGAAATGTTTAAAAAGGTCAATTTTATAAAAGGCATGAGTCCATGGATACTTAAGGATTTCAAATCACCAAGAAGACATCAACCAAGAATACAAGGTTTTTGGAACGTAAAAGGATTGATTACGGATCAGGGGGATAAGAAAAAAGCTTATTATATTTTGAAAGAGTTCTATAATTTAGAAAATAAGTAGCATGACAATAAGTTAATTATTGTTCTACAAAGCTTAAAATATTTTATTCACTCACGTTACGCAAAATCTTGAAAACAGCCTATCATTCCCGATATGGATTAAATTATAATAGAAAAACGAATTTGATTTGTAAATCAATCCCTTAGGGATTGCATTTGGGTTTATTTGGAGAAGAAAAAATTGAACCCGAAAACAGGTTCTTGTTTTTTCGGTTTTGCAAATTTCTATTAAAATTGAACTCCTAGCGGAGTTATTTTTATGAAATATATTTTGCTTTGTTTACAGTTTTGTATTTGACAAATCACATTCATGATTATAATTAATGTGGAATAATCCCGCTAGGGTTTATATTTAATTAGGAAAAGAAATGCAACTTCTTGAATAATTCCAATAAGGATTGCATTATAATTGAACATTATCCTCAATCTGTCGATAGGCATAAATTTAAAATGACGGATTTAGGATTAATATTCAATTTATAGCTCAAACTTCCACCAATGTACATTTGGCTAATAATAACCACAATTAATATTCCAACATTTTTAAAGATTTGAATTTCGAAAAAAAACAAAGAATGTTTAGCAAAATATTATGGTATAGTCTTTGCTTAAATGGTTCAAAAATCGAGGAAACAAATGAACAAAATAGTAATGAATGTAGGAATGTTGTTTTTCTTTCTATCTATAATATTCTTTAGTCAGATGAATTTATCGTTAACAGATATTCTCGTCCGTTCTTTTGCAATATTTATTTTTCTTACAAGCATGCTAGGAATCATTGCTCTTGTATTTATCCGCTCGATAAATAAAAAATCCTTTGATAAGGGAAACGAATTCTCAGAAAATTTAAGCGGGAAGTAAGAAATGGAGACCACACAACTTTGGACACAATACCAAATTAACCCGACTGATGTGCTAAAAAAACAATTGATATTGTGTTACACAAATTTAGTTCACTATGTAATTCATCATTCCAGATTTGTTAATCTTAATATTTTTGATACTAGAGATTATTTTCAATTTGGAATTGAAGGTTTAAACGAAGCAGTTGATCGTTTTGACCCCGAGTATGGAACGAAGTTCGAAACATACGCAATTCAAAGAATTAGAGGCAAAATTATTGACGAATTGAGAAAAGCTCAAATTAAACCAAGATTTTCTCCATTTGACGAACCTGGCGATCCATATTTTTCAAATATTTCAATGGATAAACCAACTGGTAGCGATGAAACAGGAACATTGCACGAAGTAATTCCATCCGACTCTCAAGAACCAGAACAGATTGCTGAAAGAAATGAAGCAAAAGAGCGTTTAATGGAATGCATTAGTGAATTAAACGAAAGAGATAGACTAATTATTACCCTGTATTATTTTGAAAGTTTAAATTATAGAGAAATTTCTGAGGTATTAAATATTACTGTATCTCGAATTTCTCAAATACATTCAAGAATACTAGAATCCTTAAAAGAAAAACTAGAAGAAGTAAACGTCTAAAATGAACGAAATTAAAGAAAAAGAAAATCGTAGAAGAAATTACTTGTTGAGTATTAGAAATTTACCATCTATTCCGGCAATTACTAAAAATGTTTTGGATTTGTTAGATGATCCAATGACTAGCACTGCCGATATAAGTAATTCTATTAATAAAGATCAAGCTCTTGTAGCCAGAATTTTAACTGTTGCTAATTCACCTCTTTATGGTTTGCCTCGTAAAGTTCCTAGTATTGAATTTGCAATTTTAATTCTTGGCTTTAACCAAGTTAGACAAATTGTTTTGGCTCTTTCAATGTTTGATTCATTCAAAGATGCCGATTCAAAATATTGGGATAGACGACGATTTTGGGAACATTCCTTTATGACAGCCATGGCTGCAAAAGCTATTGCTGACGATTTAGGTTATGCAAAAACAAGCGAAGCTTTTACTGCTGGTTTGCTTCATGATTTGGGTGTTGTTGTAATTCAAAAATACTTTAATAAAGATTTTATCCAAATAAGTGAATTAGTAGAAAATGACGCCTACAAATTTGAAGATGCTGAAATGGAAGTAATGAATTTAACACATCATGAAATTGGAAAAATTTTGTGTGACAGATGGCATCTTCCTAAAAATTTAGGTGAAGCAATATTTTTTCATCACAATCCTGCTCAAAATGAAGATAATGTTCTTTTATCCGCTATTATTCATCTTGCAGATTTTACAACAAACACATTAGGATGTGGTTCATTTAGCTGGGATTCTGATTTAGAGCTTGATGAAGGAATAATAGATATACTTGGTCTTGGAAGCAGAGAATACGTTGATAGTTTTATTCAAAGTTATAAAGAACATCTTGAACAACAATTGGAAACTTTACCATTTTAATAACTAGACAGATGAACATTGTGAAAGACAAAAACAACATAGCGACAATTTTACAGAGAATTCAAAACCTTCCTGCACTTCCTACAATTGCAGATGAAGCTCTTAGGATATTAAACGATAAAAACAGCAGTAAAAATGACGTGGTAAATATTATTTCTAAAGAGCAAAGCTTTATTGCTAAAATTTTAGCAATTGCAAATTCTCCAATTTATGGATTGCGTAAAGAGGTTTCAACATTAAGTTTTGCAGTATTTATTCTTGGATTAAAAGAAATAAAAAAAGTTGTTTTAGCATTAGCATTTATGGAATCTTTCAAAATGGTGAAAGATAGTCATTTCAATCCAGAAGAATTTTGGCTTCATTCATTTATAGTTGCAAATCTTTCCCGAAAAATTGCAATGGATTTGAATGTAAACAATACAGGCGAAGCTTTTGTTGGTGGATTTTTGCATGATTTTTCAGTTGCAATAATACACCACAATTTTGCAGAAGAATATGTCCAAATTTTTAATTTAGTATCTCAAAACGTACCTATCGAATCTGCCGAAATGCAAGTGCTTGGTTTAACTCATTACCATATATCAAAAATTGTTCTAAACAATTGGGAATTTCCCGAAATTTTAACTGATGCGGTTGCCAATCACCACAAACCATCTATTGCTGAAATTGATAAAAAATTAACTTCTGTTATTCATCTAGCTGATTATATGACTACCTATCTAAAAATTGCAACATGTAAGTGGGATAGAGACTTTGAGCTGGATGAATCCATATTAGACACTCTGCAGTTTTCCAATTTAACTAGCTTAAATGATTTTATGGAATCTTATAGAGGATTTATTAATACACAAACTAATTCTATACGGAACTTCTTGTGAAAGTAATTAAAGATAACGCAATGGCATATAGCACTTTATATGAAACATTAGAGAATGAGTCTATTCAAAAAGTAAATGAAACTGGTTTACGTTTCATTAATACTTCTGCAGCCTCAAACAAAAATAAGTATGAAACTTTTTTTACTACAATTAATAATGTAAATACTCAAATTAGAAACCTTAATGACATTCAACTAATAATAAATCTTCTTGTTAAAAATTTAAGATTTTTCTTTACTGTTGAAGATGCACATCTATTTTTATATAAAGACACAGAATTTGATTTGCTTCCAGTATCGGATAAATGTGATAGAGGAATAAGATTTACTGTTGAAACTGCGCTAAAAAATGGGATTATTGGCTGGATTTTTGAAAACAAAAAAACTGTTATTCTCCCAAATTTATCCAAAAACACTAAAAACTCTCCACGCTTAAATTATTTGGTAATTCCTATAATTGAAAGAAAACAAAAAATGGGAATTCTTGTAATTCAAACTCCATTAAGCGAATTAAAAGATGATTCGTTTGAAATGAAAGCGGTTAATTTATTAACTGGTTTAATTTATCCAAAAATTTTAATGATTACTAATCAAGGAAAAGTAAACGAAGCAATTAATGAATCGCTTACTTATAAAAGCAAATTATCAAATGATTCAAAACTTGCAGCAGTTGGCGAGCTAACAAATGGAATTATTGAAGATATTATGAAACCAACTCAAGTAATTATGAGCTGCTCAGACTTTTTGAAAACAGAACATCCAGATGTTGATGCAAACCTTTTAGAAACAATTAGCAATCAAGTTAAAAAGATTGAAACTGTTATGTTACGTTTAGCAAAATTTGCAAATTCTAACAGTAACTCTACAGTTACAACATCTTGCAATATAAATGATGAAATTTCAGAATATGTCGATTTATTGATGTCGTCAATAAAAAATGACAATTACGAATGTATTCTTGATTTAGGCGAAAATATTCCTCCAATTCTTAGCAATTCAAATATGCTTAATCAAATTTTTTCGAACCTTTTTAGTTTAATAAAAATGGGATTTACAGAAACTGGCGGTATTTTAATTCAAACCAAATTTCAAAGTGGAACTATTCTTGTAAATATTTACACAACCGATTGTTTACAAGAATTAACTGGCAAAAACAAAGATTCGTTCGATCTTACTTACTCAATGATTAATAACTTAATGAATAAACATGAAGGGAATGTAATTTATAATAGCAAAGCCGAAAATGGAACTTCTATTTCTCTTCAATTCCCTTTTAAAAGGAAATTAAAAAAATGACGAAGAATTTATTAAAAATATTGTTTCTTTTAATTGCCCTATTAAGTGTAAACGTTATTGCACAAAATAGTGACAATGTAGATTTAAGAGCAAAAGTGAAACAGCAAATGTTAAAAGCTCAAGGTAACTTGCCAATGGTGGAAAAAAATTCTACATCAGCAAATAGCAATTACTTAAGTTTTCCTAATATTTCAACTACTGTTTTTAGAATATTGATTCTACTATTAAGCTCAATTATTGCGTTATCATTGGTTTTTTTACGCAGAGTTAAAATTCAACACAAGCAAATTTCAAAACAATTTAAAGAAAACATTAGATTAATTCGTGAAGAAAGTTATAAACAACCAATTGATTATTCCTTAACTCCAGTTAGAAAAAGTCTTTTAGATAAAATTGAAAATTGTTTAGAAGAAAATACCATTTCATATTTAGCTAAAAAGCTAAAAATTGCAAAAGGTGAAATTCATTTAGTAAATAGTATAAAAAGCTATGCTTCAGGCACAAATATAGCGAGAGGTTAATTATGATAAAGGGAATATTTCAAGCAGGAAGAAACTTACAAGTTGGTGAAAAACAAATTAGTGTTATTTCAAACAATCTTGCCAATATGGGAACTTCTGGATACAAAAAAGAGCTTCCATTTTATCAAATATTATCGGAAAATGGTAAAACCACAACCAATCAAGTAACCGATCTTTCCGCTGGTGAGCGAATTTTTACTGGAAATCCATTGGACTTGGCAATAAAAGGAAATGCATATTTTACAGTTGAAACTGATTCTGGCGAAAGATTAACCCGTGATGGTAAATTTACTATTTCGCAAGAAGGTTTTCTTACAAATAGAGCTGGTGATAAGATTGTTGGTGAGGGTGGAGGTATTAACTTAAAAGATATTATGACAAGAGATAATGCCCAAATAACTATTACTAATGAAGGCATGGTTATGGTTGGTGATAAAGTTGTAGATAAATTAATGATTATGAAAGAACGTGATGGAACGAAACTGCTTAAAGATTATGGAGTCTATTTCCAAGCTGAAAATGATGGTTTTATTCAATTAGAACCTGAAGATTATCAAGTGGATCAAGGATTTTTAGAGAACTCAAATGTAAACCCAATGGATGAAATGGAAAACATGATTTCATTATCTAAAAACTATGAATCAGCAAAAAACATTTTAACTTATCTCGATGAATCATTAGAGAAAGCTAATCAAATTGGAAAAGTATTTTAAGGAGAAGAATAAATGTCAACTAGAGCGTTAAGAACAGCCGCATCTGGAATGCTAGCACAACAATACAATATTGAAGTTATTTCAAACAATATTGCCAACATGAATACAACTGCTTTCAAAAGAAATAAAGCTGAGTTTTCCGATTTGATGTATCAGGAAGTTCCAACAAATTCAATTGCTTCTTCTGGTGGAACCAATAGTCAATCAAATGAAAGCAAAATTCAAATTGGAAATGGTGTTCAGCCTGTTTCAACCCAAAAAATATTCAAACAAGGCGATATTCAACCAACTTATAACCAATTTGATTTAGCAATCAATGGTGAAGGATTTTTCCAAGTGAAAAAAGCAGATGGAAGTTTTGTTTATACTCGCGATGGTTCTTTTAAAGTTAATGCCGATGGACAAGTTGTGACTTCTTTGGGATATTCTCTTGATCCAGAAATTCAACTTAATGAAGATACAATTGGAATAAATATTACTAGAGATGGCAGAATTGATGTAACTGCATCCGATGGACAAACCGAAACATTAGGTGAAGTTCAATTAATTAGATTTATGAATCCAGGCGGATTAAAAGCACTTGGCGACAATTTATTTGCCGAAACTGATGCTTCAGGAGTTCCAATTTTTGGAACTGGTGGTCAAAATGGATTTGGTGAAGTTCATCAGGGTTTCTTAGAATCCTCAAATGTGGATATTGTTGAAGAAATGATTTCTATGATTAGTGCACAACGCGCGTATGAATTAAATTCAAAAACAGTTAAAACCGTTGAAGAAATGATGACAATGGCTAATAATATTAAGAGATAATAAAATGTTAATGTTTTTCTTTTACATATTGTCTGTAATTACCTCTTTTGAATCTCTACCAATTGAGATTAAAGATAAACTACAATCCGAATTTAGCTCGCATAAAAAAGTTGAATTTGAAATTGTTAATGCGCCAAAAGAATACAAAGATATTTTCATAAAAAAAGGTGAAGATATTAATGTAATTGGCAGCATTGCTTACGTTCCAGTTAGTGTAATTGACAAAAGAGGAAGTGAAAAAAGAACAACAATTAGTGTTAAAGTAAAAATTTACGAAGATGTTTTTGTTTCAATGAAAGATGTTGATAAAAGAGAACAGCTTTTAACTAACAATTTTCAATTAGTTGAAAAAGAAATAACATCAATCCGTGGTGAAATTGTTAGTTCACTTGGAGAAATAGTTGGTTCGCGAGCAAGCAGATTTATTAGCAAAGGTGATATTCTTACACGAGAGTCAATGGAAAATTTACCTGCAATATACAACGGCGATAAAATATCCGCAGCATCAATAATAGGTAATGTAAAAGTATCGTTTAGCGCAATTGCCAAACAAGAAGGATGTGTTGGCGATATAATTAGAATAAGAACAAATACGAATGAGATTTTCAAAGCAGAAATTATTGATTACAAAAATGTGTTAATAGTTGAGTGAAAAAATGGAAAAAAGATTATTAAATAAAGATTATAAGAATATGAAAAAAACAGTGCTTTTTTTATTTGCATTTATAACAATTCTATCAGCTCAAGATATGAGAAAAAACTCCTTTAATTCACTTTTTTCAGATCAAAAAGCAAATCGCATTGGCGATGCAATAACAATAGTTGTTGTTGAATCATCACAGGCTACTAACGACGCAAGAACATCAGCATCTCGCGAAAGTGCTATTGGTGCTAGTATGTCTGGTAGTTTTGACGGCACAAACTTACCAACTGGTGGTCTTGATTTAGGAACTTCAAATGATTTTGCTGGAAGTGGAGCTACATCTAGCAGTGGAATGTTCAAAACAAAAATTAGTGCTACAATTGATACCGTTTTTGCAAATGGAAATATGAGAATTATAGGAAAAAGAAGAATTTCAATAAATGGTGAAGAACAACTTATTACAATAAGTGGAATTGTAAGAGCATCGGATATACAAGCAGATAACTCAGTTCTATCGCACAATATTTCAGAAGCTGAAATTGTGTTAGAAGGCAGCGGAATGATTGATAGAGCACAATCACCAGGTTTAATTACTAAAATTTTCCATTGGTTATTCTAGGTTTGAAATATAAGGTTATGAACAAATGAAAAAGATAATTCTAAACATATTGATGATGATACTTTTCTTGCAAATGTCTTTATCGGCACAAAGGATTAAAGATATAGCATATCTTTCTGGAAGTGAAGTTGAACAAGTTATTGGTTATGGTTTAGTTGTTGGTTTAGCAGGCACTGGTGATAGTCAACGTTCTGCATTTACAGTTCAATCAGTAACAAGTATGCTTAAACGGTTTGGAATTACTGTACCACAAGACCAATTAAAGACCAAAAATGTTGCTGCTGTAATGATAACTGCTACATTAAATTCATTTCTAAAATCGGGTTCAAAATTTGATATAAATGTTGCGTCAATGGGCGATTCAAAAAGTTTG
>Ga0180007_10001712_pt1 | contig 28198 bp, 24 predicted proteins | sample MM_PC_MetaG_FD_121122 | JGI IMG/M metagenome (GOLD analysis project Ga0180007, IMG submission 121122) | Groundwater microbial communities from the Aspo Hard Rock Laboratory (HRL) deep subsurface site, Sweden - MM_PC_MetaG | ecosystem: Environmental > Aquatic > Deep subsurface > Groundwater... | reverse complement strand
GGCCCAATACGTTTGCCACGTATAATGAGTTCTGTATCTATGTTCTTGCCTCCTTGCTGAAAACAGGGTAACAAGTCCTGGTAAGGAACGTAAGTTGATTTTTAAGAAACGCGTAATGCTCCCCTTGTTATGTACTCCACGACAAGACGGAGCTGTGAGTCATATGATGCAGGCTTTGGGCCGTCGTTATGTACGATATTTTAATTATGAATACCAGCGAAGCGGGACACTGTGGGAGGGCCGTTACAAATCCTGCCAGGTTCAGGACGAACGTTATCTGTTGGAAGTCTACAGGTATATTGAGCTTAACCCGGTTAGAGCTAAAATTGTAACGAATCCAGGTGAATATCGCTGGTCGAGTTATGCGGTAAATGCATATGGCAAGCTCTCCAGCCTGTGTACGCCACACCCCGAGTATCTTGCGCTGGGCAAGTCGCCTCTAGAGAGGCAAAAAAATTACCGTGCATTATTTGCCCATCATGTTGAAGATGCCGAACTGTTGAAGGAAATAAGGGAAAATACGAATAAAGGGTTGGCGATTGGTCATGATCGATTTAAGGATGAAATAGAAATGCTAACAGGCAGACGGGTAAAAGCTAAGAAACGGGGACGGCCTTCAGGCTGGAGAAAACTGAAAACTTGATTAATTTTACTCTGACGGGTATTCGGGGGGACACCATACTTAATTTCAACAATAACATTCTGCGGTCAAGCCGCAGATATTTGCGTTCGATTGACCTGGAAAGGAGCTGGATATAAGTGGATATTCATTATCTGATGAAAAAATCGCAGGACGGCGAACAACTGGCCCGGGAGGAGTTGATCCAGCTTCTTTCTCTATCACCAGACTCCCCGGAGTCCTATTTGGTGATGGCCGAAGCCAATCGCATATCAAAGGAGTTGACCGGGAACAAAGCTGAAATCCATGCCCAACTGGCTCTCAATCTAGCGCCCTGTCCCTGCAACTGTCTGTTCTGTGCCTTCGCGCAAACGAATGGCATTTTCACAGATGAGACGCGTTTGACAGCAGAAGAAGCCATCGCCTACGCACAGCAATTCGAGAAAGACGGTGCGAGTGCCGTATTCGTCATGACCACGGCACAGTATCCGTTTGGTCTGTTTCTCGAATTGTCACAGGAGATCCGTAAGAACCTTGAACCGGAGACGCTTCTCATTGCCAATGTCGGTGACCAATCTCTCGCCAATGCGCAAAAGATAATGGAGGCTGGGTACTCGGGTGTCTATCACGCCCTGCGGCTACGTGAAGGTATCGATTCTGGCCTTTCATCGAAGAAGAGAAAAGAGAGCATTTACAACTTTCAGGAGGCTGGGCTGAAGGTGGGAACTTGTGTTGAGCCTATCGGTCCCGAACATACAAACGAGGAACTATCCGACATGATTCTCTTCACGGCCTCCTTTAATCCGTCGTACAGCGGGGCGGCCAGACGTATCCCAATTCCAGGCACTGAGATTGCCAGACGAGGAACGATCAGCGAACTGCGTATGGCTCAAATCGTAGCAATCACACGACTGGGCATGCCAAGAACGGTACTCGGCAATTGCACACACGAGCCCTGCACCCTTGGAGGGATTGCCGGTGCTAATCTCTTCTGGGCTGAAGTCGGAGCCAACCCGCGAGATACAAAAAAGAGAACTGAAGAAGGCAGGGGCGAGACTGTGGAGACCTGCCGTACAATTTTTCAAGAGTGCGGATGGGACATCTTCCAGGGGCCTTCCCGGTATTACAGCGGGCATTCGTAATGCAATATCGAACAAGGGCATGGAGATGGATTCTGAAAAGCTGGCGCTTTTCAAAACCACTCATGTCCGGCGTGAACCCCACACTGCGAGGTTTGAAGAAAGGGGTCAAGTCTGCCGTTGACTTTTCTAATTCAAAAAAGGCTATATTCACATACTTGATGTTGCTGTAATGGCTTTTTCTGCAGACTCGTTAACCTGCATATAAATATCCCTATCTATTGACTTCTTTCGTTGCCAAAACTATAACCTAGACAGACTAGACAAAACACTTCAGCGAGGTGCATTTATGGGTAATGTATGGCAACTACAAGAGGCAAAAAATAAGTTTAGTAATTTGGTGGACAAAGCCCACCATGATGGTCCGCAAATCGTTACAAAACACGGCAAAGAATCCGTTGTGATTCTTGCTATCGAGGACTACCAAAAACTAAGCAGACCGAAATCAGACTTGTTATCATTTTTTAAAAGCTCCCCACTTTTTGGCATAAACATCGATCTAACAAGAGACAAGAGTTCTGCCAGAGATATTGAATTATGAAATTTCTCATGGATACATGCGTCATTTTCGAAATTATTCGCCCGAGACCATCAAGCAAGGTCATAGCATGGATCAAAAAAGAAGATGAAAGTAATTTTTTCATAAGTGTCTTGACGTTTGGAGAACTTCATAAGGGCATAGAAAAATTGGCAGAATCAAAAAGAAAAGAGGAGCTGCATAATTGGGTCGAAAATGATCTCAAAGAAAGATTTTTGGGCAGAATCATCGACATTGATATTCAGGTTGCAATGCTATGGGGAAAAATTCAGGGAGTTGCAGAAAAAGCAGAGAAACCAATGCCGGCGGTCGACTCACTCATTGCTGCCACTGGTATTGCCCATCATTTAACAGTTGTGACCAGGAACACTGCAGACATGGAAGAAAGTGGCGTGGCACTGCTTAACCCATGGAAATAAAAAAACAGGTTAACCCAATCAATTAGAGGACAGCGAGAACGGCTTGTGGCTTGAACGGGCAACACGTCGGGGCGCTGTCGTTTATCTCTGCCGTTCATTTGTGCATATCTTCGGGTATATTTTCATGGGGATTTCCCTTCCCCATGCTCTCAACACGACAAGGAGCTCCATACAAGTCATCATACGGAGGTTCTGCAAATGGGCCACAAAACGAAAACTCACCACCAGGAAAAAACGAATAAGCTCTCTGACACCCTGCCCACTTCGGCAACTTCCCATGAACCGGAGCACAGACCAACGCTTGCCCTGGTTATTAAAAGTGACACTGACGGCTGTGAACAGGCGGTTTGCGAAGTTATTGCCAAAAGCACCCTGGAGGATGTGCCCGTTGAAATTATCCACAAAGGTGTGGGCGATATCTGCAAAACAGACATCATGAGCGCCGCGACCGGCAGCAGGCTGGTTCTTGGTTTCAATGTCAATGTGCTGCCGAAGGTTGCTGAACTCTGCAAGGAACAGAATGTGGAGGTGCGCCTCTATTCGGTCATTTACACGCTGCAAGAGGATCTCAGGGAAATAGCCGGCAGTCTTCTTCCCCGGGAAGCGGATGAAAAGATTCTGGGCAGAGCAAAGGTCATCGCCCTGTTTAAAAGCAGCAGGAAGGGTATCATCATCGGCTGTGAGGTTGAAAAAGGCAGGCTGCAGCGGGGGGACCACTTCCGCATTATCTCGGCAATGGGACCCGTCTACTCGGGCACGGTCTCCTCATTGCATATTGAAAAGGACAGTATCAGCAAGGCCACACCCGGGCAGCAGGTGGGCATGAAAATAGAAAACTTCAAAAATGCCCGCATCGGCGATCTGGTCGAGTGCTATCAGACCATTCCCAGTGGAAAAACCAGGAAATGGCAGCCAAGCGGCAAAATTCTTCATCTGTAAAACGGTAAACCGATCATGGGAAATGACAAAAAGAACAGTGACGAGAAAGAAGATATTTTAAAGCAGTATGAAAGGCTTCTGCTGCATGAAAACCAGTTCAACACCCACATTGCGGAGATCAGAAAAATTGCTTCCGCCTGGCTGCTCGCCGACATGGGGGCCATGGCCTACATCCTCAAAGGCGCGCAAAACGGTGCTATAAGCCCGCTCGATCAGACTCTCATCATGGTGGTCGGTCTCCTCGGCGCCGTAGGACTTGCCGTCCTGTGGATCATGGACCGGATGGTGTATGCCCAACTGCTTGACGCCACCATCTTTCTGGCGCTCAAGATGGAACAGGCCCATGTCAATGAGCTTCCTCAGATCAGATCGACAATTCTGGCCTATACGAGCTATGTCGGCGGCTACATCAGCGCCTATTATTATGTGCCCGTTAGCGCACTTGTTTTCACTGCCTGCTTTTTCAAATTCAATGCCCTGTTTGCGGTCATTGCCGCGGCAGTCATCTGCGCGGTCATGGCCCGGGCCAGCCGCTCAAAAAAATTTTCGGATATGGCTTTTCTTGGTGATGACAAGGAGTTCGGCGCGTATCTGAAATCGCTGGAAAGCACGGAAAACAAGATCAAGATGAACACCCTGCTCAAAAAAATATCATGCAGAAATAAATCATAAAATTGAAACTTTTCTTTCCTTTTGTGGTCTTTATCATTCGATTGCCCTGTCAAAATGCATCCCGTTTTACATAGAGGTACGATTCGTTACGTCCCGATAAAGCAAACCAGCCCGGCAATGAGATAACTGAACCGGCCAACCTTTTATAAACCCACCGCCATGATTGATGTACGAAATTTATGTAAGAAATATGACGATGTTCCGGCTCTCGACAACGTCACCTTTTCCGTGCAGGATGGAGAGGTGATAGGGCTTCTCGGCCCCAACGGCGCAGGCAAGACCACCCTGATGAAAATCCTCACCGGCTTTCTCCAGCCGGATTCCGGAAGCGCCCGGATTGCAGGACTCGACGTCCTTGACCAGTGCGCGGCAATCCAGCAGCTGATCGGCTATCTGCCCGAAAATGCCCCCCTCTACCCGGAGCTCACCGTGCAATCCTATCTGCGCATGATTGCCGATCTGCGCAATGTCCCCAGGCAATATTTACAGCAGAGAATTTCCGAGGCCGTTATCAGCACCGGACTTGCCGACCAGCTCACCCTGCCCATCGGCACCTTGAGCAAAGGGTTCCGGCAAAGGGTGGGACTGGCCCAGGCTATTCTCCACCGCCCACGACTGCTCATCCTGGACGAGCCGACCAACGGACTTGATCCCACCCAGATTGCCGAGGTCCGCCATCTCATCAAAAAACTCGCCAGGCAAAGTACGGTTATTATCTCCACCCATATTCTGTCCGAGGTTGAGGCAACCTGCGACAGGGCCATTATCATTATTAAAGGCCAGATCAAGGCAGATGCCAGGCTTCCTGAGCTTGCCGCAACCACTAATGCCCGCCTCACCCTGGAGACCGGCGACGGTGAAGGCCCGAAGCGAATTCTCGCCGGCCTGCCGGACGTGCAGCAGGTCACTTACGACAGAAACGAAAAAGGACGCATCTCCTATCTGATCAAATCAGGCAGCGACAGAGATCTCTGCCCGGCCATCTTTGCGCTGGCCAAAGAGCATGACTGGCAGCTTTGCGAATTACGCCAGGAGGTCAGGACGCTTGAAGCGGTATTTAATGAACTGGCCACGGCAGGAGGCGAAAAATGAAACAGATTCTTGCCGTTTGCGGCAAAGAGATGAAAACCTATTTCGGCACGCCCATGGCTGCCATTTTCATCGGCTTTTTTCTGCTCTGTTCCCTTTTTTCCTTTTTCTGGCTGGAAACCTTCTTTGCCGGAAATACGGCGGATATCCGCCCCCTGTTTAACTCGATGCCCATGCTGATGATTTATCTGGCGGCAGCGCTCACCATGCGCCAGTGGAGCGAGGAACAAAAAATCGGCACGCTGGAGGTCCTTCTCACCCTGCCGGTGCGGCTTCATCAGCTTGTGCTGGGCAAATTTCTGGCAGTGCTGGCCTTGACTTGCTGCGCCCTGCTGCTCACCATTGGTCTGCCGGTTTCCGTCGCCATGATGGGCAACCTGGACTGGGGACCGGTTGTCGGCGGCTATCTTGGCGCCCTGCTCATGGCGGCAGCCTATATCAGCATCGGCCTTTTTGTCTCTTCCCGCACCGATAATCAGATTATTTCGCTCATGCTCACCGTTCTGCTGGCAGGCCTCTTCTACCTGATCGGCTCAAGCGGCATTACTGATTTTTTCGGCAATCAGGCTGCCGAATTTCTCCGCAGCCTGGGGACAGGCAGCCGCTTTGCCAGTATCGAACGGGGCGTCATCGATCTGCGCGATGTTCTCTACTACCTGAGCCTTGCCGTGCTCTTCCTGACCTTGAACATTTACTTTCTTGACCGCAAGCGCTGGAGTTTTGGTGAAAATACCGCAGGCTATCGCCGCAAGGCCCTGATCACCGTGACCCTGATCGCCGCAAATCTCCTTGCCGCCAACATCTGGCTGGCCAGGGTGAATTCCGCCCGACTCGACCTCACCGCCCAGCGGGAGTACTCCCTCTCCCAGGCCAGCCGGGATATCATCGTCAATCTGCCCGAGCCCCTTGTCATGCGCGGCTATTTCAGCGCCAAGACCCATCCCCTGCTTTCCCCGCTCCTGCCGCGCATCAAGGACCTGATGACCGAATACGGCATTGCCTCCCACGGCAACGTCCAGGTATCCTTTGTCGATCCCAAATTTGACGAGCAAATCGAGAGCGAGGCCAACCAGCAGTACGGCATCAAACCGGTTCCCTTTCAGGTGGCCGGCCGCTATGAGGCTTCCGTGGTCAACTCCTATTTTCATATACTTGTCAAATACGGCGATCAATTCGTCACCCTGGGTTTTAATGATCTCATCGAGGTCAAACCGCGTCCGGACGGCCAGCTCGACGTCTCGCTGCGCAATCTGGAATACGACCTCACCAGATCCATCAAAAAGGTTGTGTACGGCTTTCAGTCGCTGGCATCGGTTTTTGATGAAAATCCGGCCGGATACAAAATAGTAAGCATCATTACCCCCCGGACACTGCCGGAACCATTCCAGGCCATGCCTGATACCATCAAAAAGGTGGTGAGCGATCTGCAGAATGAATCAAACGGCAAACTTCTCTTTGAAGAAAATGATCCGGACCTGATGTCAGCCGCCGAACAGCAGCAGATCAACGAACAATACGGTATTGAACCGCTCAAGATCTCTTTCTTTTCCAGCGACACCTTCTACCTGCATCTGCTGCTGCAGACAGGGGACAGCATTGAACGTCTTTACCTCACTCCGGACATGGGTGAGGCTGAATTGCGCCAGGAGATCGAGGGCGCCATCAAGCGCAACGGTTCAGGCTTCACCAAAACCCTGGGCGTCTGGACACCGGCAGCCGATCAACAATCCCCCATGGCCATGATGGGGCACGGCGCACCCAAGGACAATTATCAGATCATGCAGCAGCTGCTGCGGGAAAACTATAATATCAAAAAAGTGGATCTGAGCCAGGGCAGGGTTCCCGGCGATATCGACGTTCTCCTTATGCTGGCCCCCCGTGATCTGACTGATGTGGAACGGCTGGCAGTCGACCAGCACCTGATGCAGGGAGGCGCAGTTGTGGCGCTTGCCGGCAACTATCTGCTTGATATGTCCCCTGACGCCCAGTCACTGCAGGTCAATAAGGTCAAGGATGGACTGGCTGATCTGCTCAAAAATTACGGCATAACCGTCGAAGAGTCACTGGTCATGGACAAGCAGAACGAGCCGTTTCCCATACCGGTAACCCGCAATATCGGCGGCTTGACAATCCAGGAGATACAGCGCATCGACTATCCGTTCTTCGTTGATGTGCGGCCGGAAAACATGGCGGCGGACAACGCCATCACTGCAAGTCTTCCTGCCGTGACCATGAACTGGGTGTCACCGCTCTCTCTCGATGACACGAGATTACAGGGCAAAAAAGTCGCCATACTGCTCAAATCAAGCAGAGATTCATGGCTCAATCCATCGCCTATAATCGAACCTGACTTCGAGCAGTTCCCTGACAATGGCTTTGCCGCCGGCGAGGATTTCCGACAGCACAATCTTGCCGTGGCAATAACCGGCGATTTTGCCAGTTTCTTTCAGGACAGGGCCGACCCCAGGCTGCGGGTTAATACCAACGACAAGGAAAAACCCGGACAGAATGGAGAGCAGAAAACAAAGGACGCCGGGCACGGGGAAAAGGAACGGGAGCTGCCCCCCATGCCGATCATCAAGCATTCACCCCCGTCAGCACGCCTGGTGGTCATCGGCTCGGCTGAATTTGTAGGTGACACGGTCATCAGCATGTCCCAGGGGCTGGGTATGGACCGCTTCTTAAACAGCCTGGGATTTATCCAGAATGTCGTTGACTGGAGCGTGGCTGATGAAGACCTGCTGACCATCCGCTCCCGCGGTTCCCACGCCAGACTGCTCAAACCCATGACCAGACAGGAACAGACCTTCTGGGAATGGCTCAATTACGGCGTTGCCCTGGCAGCCCTTGCTGCAGTCAGCATCTTCGGGGCAAACCGCCGCAGAAAGGAAAAACCCATGCAGCTTGTGGGAGAAATGCAATGATCCGGAAAAAAACAAATCTCATTCTGCTCATCCTGCTGGCCTGCCAGCTGCTCCTGATCGCCCTGCTCTATCTGCCGGGTGGCGAAAAGGGGCAACCGGTTGTGGAACTTGTGCCCGGCCTCGCAGCCGACAGCGTTGCCGAGTTGTCCATAACCGACGCAACCGGCAAGACGCTTTCCCTGAAAAGAGAGCCCGATGGAAACTGGCTGATAGATGATGGAGGTTCCGACATGTTCCCGGCCGACGCCGGCCAGATACAACGTATTGTCAACACCCTCACCTCTCTGCAGTCACAGCGGCTGGTCACCAGGACCCGCTCAAGCCATATCCGCCTCCAGGTGGATGACAATGTTTTCGCTAAAAAGATTGTTTTCAAGGCGAAAGACGGCAAAACGCAGACCCTTTTGCTGGGAAGCTCTTCCAGTCCACAGACGATCCATGTCCGCCCTCAGGCAACGGATGATGTATATCTTGCCAGCGGCATTTCCACCTGGGAACTTGATACCGACCGGGAGTCATGGTGGCAGAAAGGGTATGTGCAGGTTGACAGGAACAGACTGCAGGAGGTGAGCCTGCAAAACAGCCATGGCAGCTTTACCCTGCGCAAAGAGGGGGGAAAGTGGCATGTGAGCGGCGATGAGCCGCAGTTGGAACCTGAGCCGGCCGCCCTTGACAGTTTCCTGCAAAAAATCAACCATATTGCCGTCAACAGCTATCTGGGCAGACAATACCAGGGAAAGCCCCTTGATACAGCCGCACTCACCCTGACCACGGACCAGGAAACCGTGACCGTCAACATCGGTCCCCCAAGCAGCGGCGAAGACAATGAACATGTCATCAAGTCATCGGCCTCCCCGTTTTTCGCCACGGCAGGCAGCTTTCAGATTGACCCTCTGATTGACATGAAAAAAGAGGATTTACAGCGGCAGGCGGAGGAGAAAGAAGAAAAATAGCGCGGCCTAACAGACATTGCGCCGGAGGTCTGCCCTGTTCTACAAGGCGATTGTCAGAAAAATCGTGGACATGCGGAACATGTACTTATTGGGCAGACCGCCGCGCATATAAATATCATCTTCGATACGGGTCAGAATCCTGGTCATCAGCACCTCGTAGCCCATATTGATATAGCCGTTCTCGCCCATGCCGTTAGTCAAAAAAAGCAGGCTTCCCGCCTGATCCTTGTATGTTTTCAGCCGCCAGTTCACCTGGCTCAGATTGAAATGCAGCCGCTGCAGCCGTTCAAGGGGCACCTGCAGCCCTGTCCAGAAAAAATCGATTTGATCCAGCCCGTATGCTTCGTTAATACTCTTTGCCAACCCCAGACCGAGTAGATAAACCCGGTCTTCCCTTTCACTCCCCGCATTGAAGGCGGCGGAGAGCAGTTCAGCCGATGTCTTAGCTTTGTTGAAATGTTTGGGAAAAAATCCCGGTTGAAAAATGTTATCGATCTTCTGCTGCCGCTTCTGCTGATCCCTCTCATATTTCGGGTTGCGGGCATACAGCCGGGTGATAAACTCCTGCAGGTCAGCATAGTAAGACCGCACATGATACTCAATAATGGTGGCGTCTGTGGGCGTAATCATATCCCTGACAGTGGCGTCCTTATTATACTGCACGGTGCAGCCGGACATCAGCGGACCTGCAAGACAGACGGCTGCCAGCAAACTGAAACTGACAAATGGTTTACACGGCAAAACTCTTTCCTGTTATCCGCTCCAGAGCCTCCAGGTAGCGTGAACCGGTTTTCCTGATGATATCATCCGGCAGCTTCGGAGCTGGTGGAGTCTGCGGCCAGTCAAGGGTAAGGAGGTAGTCACGGAGGAACTGCTTGTCGAAACTGGCCTGTCCTCTGCCGATCTGGTAATCGTCTTCCGGCCAGAAACGGGAAGAGTCGGGGGTGAGGACCTCGTCTATCAGCAGCAGCTCTCCCTCATACCAGCCCAGCTCAAATTTCGTATCGGCAATGATGATACCCCGGCTGCGGGCATAATCAGAGGCCTTGCGGTACAGTTCGATGCATACGCCGGCGATCTTTTCCGTCTCCGCCCGGCCGACAATTTCCCCCATTCTGTCGAGCGAAATGTTCTCATCATGCACACCCTGTTCAGCCTTTGTGGATGGGGTAAAGAGGATCTCGGGCAGTTTTTCCGATTCCTTCATGCCGGCAGGCAGGGCAAAACCGCAGACAGTGTTGTTCTTCAGGTAGGCCTGCCAGAATGAACCGGAGAGATAGCCCCGGACAATACATTCCACCGGCAGCGGTTTCGCCTTTTTCACCAGCATGCTCCGCCCTCTGAGCTGATCACGGTATGGGGCGCAGACCTCAGGATAATGAGCCGGATCAGCGGAAATGAGATGATTCGGCACGATATCCTGCAGATAATCGAACCAGAAAAGGGAAAGGCTGGTCAATACCAACCCTTTATTGGGGACGGGATCGCTCATCACCACGTCAAAGGCGGATATGCGGTCAGTTGCCACCATGAGCAGTTTATCTTCCACTTCATAGAGGTCGCGAACTTTACCACGATGGATCAACTTCAAATCTGCAAAATTTGTTTCTGTAACCGGGGCGGTCTTCATTTGCTCATCCTCAAATTCACGAGATAATATAAAAAATTTCTGAAAAATTGAATAATTGACAATAATCTTATGGTGATTGAATGCATTGTACCTTTTGTCTTACCTGAAAAACCATTTTTTTATCTCAGAGGCGCTGAAAATTTTCAACACCGGCCGGCCATGGGGACAGTGGGAAAAAATATCCGCCGCCTCCATCTTCCTGAGCAGCTCTTCCCCCTCCTCGGGCAGGAGAATATCATGGGCCTTTACCGCTGCTTTGCAGGCCATGACAGCAAGAATATCATCCATGCGCATGGCCGCCCCTTTCGCCCTGCCCTCCCTGCCGAGGAAATGATCAAAAATCCCTTTGATGATTTCCTGGGGTCCCAGATGGCTGAGGATTGCCGGCACAGCCTTGATGACGTAGCTCTGTCCGCCAAACTCCTGGATGACCAGGCCGATTCTGGCAATCTCCTGGCCGTGTTTTTTCAGCACGTCAATCTGCTCGGGCGTGCATTCGATCATCTCGGGAAAGAGCAGGGCCTGACCAGGCAGATCCATCTCCTTATACTGTTTTTTCAGTTTCTCAAAAAGCAGCCTTTCATGGGCCGCATGCTGGTCGATAACAGCAATGCCGTCATCTGTCTCGCAGAGGAGATAGCATTTCATGAACTGGCCGACATATCTGAAACGACTGCTCCGTTGCTTGGCCGGCAAAGGGAAGGAAACAGTTGTTTTTTTCTGTTCGCTGCCTCCTGAACGGGCAGCAGACTGCTCAGCTGCGGGCCGAACTGTTGCCGCCGGCCTGGCAAATTCCGGCTCAGGCAGATCCCTGCCGGCAAAGGGAAGGCTGCCTTCCACATTTTCTTCCTGAACAAAGGGGGACGGTTCATTAAGCTGCCAGGCGCCGGCTGGAGATTGCGGCTGGTCGAGCGAGCGGAGCTTGAGGGAATTTTCGTCGCCAACCGGTCTGCCGAACACCGCATGCTGCATATTGCGCTGATAGCGCTGCATGGCCTGGCCAACAGCCATGGCGACCTGCTGATGAATATTCCGGGACTGATGAAAACGGATTTCCTGCTTAGTGGGGTGAACATTGACATCAACCATCTCCGGGGCAAGTTCAAGAAAAACCGCCCCGGCGGGACGGCGTCCCTTCATCAGGAAATTGTGCAATCCTTCCGCCACCGCATGGTTGATCATCCGGTCCCGAACCGCCCGGCGGTTGACAAAAATCCGCAGCCTTGCTGCCGCCCCGACGGCTTCATCCGGCGGCAGCAGATAACCATGGAGCAACAAATCATCGAGTTGACAGTCAACATGGATCATCTCACTTCTCAGCTGCCGTCCCATAATGAGCTGCACGCGGGAGGCAAGGGTATCAACCCCGGCGGCAAAGGACCAGACATCCTTGCCGTCCACCGTATAGGTCAAGCCCAGCGGCGGCATGGCCAGCGCGCTGTTTATGATGATTTCGTCGATGTGGGAAAGTTCAGTGCGCGCAGTCTTGAGAAACTTTTTGCGGGCCGGAACATTGCCGAAAAGATCGCGCACCTCCATCACCGTTCCCAGACTGCAACCCATTTCATGCACCTTACGCAGCTGACCGAAACGGATCTCAACGCGGTTGCCCAGCTCGGCGCCGGCAATTCTTGAGGTAATGATCAGACGGGAAACCGAGGCGATGCTGGGGATTGCTTCCCCGCGGAAACCGAGGGTAAGGATGCGGGGCAGTTGTTCGGCAGTCTGCAGCTTGCTGGTAGCGTGACGCTCGAGGGAAAGAAGGATATCATCCTGGTCCATCCCCTCGCCGTCATCAATAACCCGGATCAGTCTGTTGCCACCGCCTTCAACCTCAACAGTAATCCGGCTTGCTCCGGCATCAACAGCATTCTCTACAAATTCCTTGACAACCGAAGCTGGCCGCTCGACAACCTCACCGGCGGCAATCTGGTTGGCCAGATTTTCAGAAAGAATTTTAATTTTTGACATTTACAGAATCAACTGCGAGCCGAGTTCAATATGAAACGTTTGGGGTGAATGGCAGGCGCAGAGAAATAGCAACCGTTGCCGGAATCATAACTGCCTTTTGCACAACAGCACCCTTGGGCCTGAATAAAATTTCGAACTTTGCCTATCATTTAAGATAACTGAGGATATGCAGTTCAAGCCAGCTTGCGTCCCACCACTCAATAGGATTGACCAGCACGCCGTTCACCAGCATACTGAAATGGAGATGATCCCCTCCCGCCATACCGGTGGTGCCGGTGTTGCCGAGCACCCCATCTTTTTCAACAAGATCGCCGACTGCCACATCAATGCCGGAGAGGTGAGAATAGAGACTGAAAACCCCCAGACCATGGTCAAGAATCACCGTATTGCCGTAGATGCCCAGATATTCGGCAAAAACAACCATCCCTTTATTTGCCGCCTCCACTTTGGCGCGCTGGGTTGAGGCAAGATCGATCCCCAGATGAACCTGTTTGTCGACCTCCTGGTTATTATAGTAATAGGTGCGGTGGTCAGCGTAGCCGGCCCTTGTGCTGCTGCGGGGCAGGCGCCCGAAACGGCCATGCCAGAGCTGCTCCGGCGTGGATTTGCTGCATATCTCAGCAATCTGCTGATTATTTGCCTTACGCACCTTGTTATTGACATAGAGATACTTGTCGAGCTGGCTGCCGGTCATCTCGGAATAATACTGGGAAAACTCCGGAATTTTCAGATCAAGAAAACTATCGGGCACGGTTATCTTGTCAAATTTGAAATTCACCTTCTTGAAAATCATGCCAAAAGGGGCCTTGCCGATATTGCCGGCCGCATCTTCAGCCTCCACATGGGCATCCTTGATCTGTTCTGTATCGTAGGGAAGACCGATGATGGCGCCGAAAAGCTCTTTTTTATTCGGCACAGGAAATCCGGGATGGAAATAACCGTTCACCATTACCCCGTGCCGTGTTACCGGCTCACTGATTTGATAAATGACAAGTCCCGCCCCGCCCGGCTTGATGTACTGCGGTGAATCCATTCTTGTCACCTTCGGCGGCTGGGTATCAAGCGTCACCGGGAAAACAATCTGCACGATATTGCCGCGCATCAGGTTCCAGTAAGAAAAATCCTGGGCGGTGAAAACGATTTCAGCTGCACCGTCTTTTAATCCGAAGGCATTGGTATCAATATTGACACGCCCCTCAACGCGGTTCGGGCCGGCTGACCTGAAGTGGCTCTGCCTGGTGAAATTCTGTTCATAAAGAATCTTCTGCGTGTCGCCCTGGCGGATAAGGACATCAATATGACGCAGGCCGCTTTTCGTATCCGTGACGGCAAAATCGATCTGCCGCTGCGTGCCGATCAGATCAAGTTTGCCGGCAACTTCAATCTGCGACTTTTCCCGCTCAAGCAGGAGAACCAGCGCAACGGCCCCAGCGACCAGCAGCAGAGTAAAAATAATAAATAAAAAGAAAGGTTGTTTTCTTGTCGATCTATTCAATCGTAACGATCTTGCCATCGTAAAAAAACCCCTGGACCGGCGATGCCGGAAAATAGTAAAAGATGCAAAAACAAATGAGCAACGGGATCAAACATTACCACATCTATCGGCAAAATAAAACCTTTGCGGCTCCACTTCTTTACGTTACATTCTTTTTTATTTTTTCATCATGACATCCGACAAACATTTCCATACCATCATCATCGGCGCCGGTCCCGGCGGACTTGCCTGCGCCTCAGTTCTGGCGGAAAAGGGCATTGATGTTCTTGTGCTTGAGCGCAACCGGCGCATCGGCCCCAAGGTGTGCGCCGGCGGGATCACATGGTCAGGCCTTGCCCGCCATCTGCCTGCCGAACTGATAGAAAAACCTTTCAGCAGTCAGCATATCTACACCGGCCGCCAGAGAACCGTCATCTCCTCACAGGAGCCGATCATCTCCACCATCAACCGGGAAAACCTCGGCCAATGGATGGCAGTCAAGGCCGCACGGTCCGGCGCAACAATCAAGGCAGGAACATATGTTACGACTATCAGCGAAAAAGAGGTGATCACCAGCGCCGCACGCTTCACATACGATTTTCTGGTGGGTGCTGACGGCAGCAACTCCCTGGTGCGGCGTTATCTGAAAATACCTGCTGTTCATATCGGCGCCGGAGTGCAGTATCTGGTGCCCGGCAACTTTGATGAAATGGTCTGGCATCTTGATCCTGATCAGTTTGCCACAGGATATGCCTGGATCTTTCCTCACAAAAATTGCGCCTCAGTGGGTGCTTACGCCAACCGGGCCGATATGCCCCCCAAAGTTCTCCAAGAAAAATTGCGCCATTGGATGGCTAAACATGGTATGAATATTGTTGGGCTGAAAGCCGAGGCCGCCACTATCAACTTTGATTACCGGGGCTTTCACTTCGGCAACAGGTTTCTGGTGGGCGACGCGGCAGGACTGGCCTCAGGACTGACCGGCGAGGGTATTTATTCAGCAGTCTGTTCCGGAGAAGCTGCGGCCCGGACCATCATTGATCCGGATTATAAGGACCCAAAACTCGCCAGACTCATTAAAAAGCACCGACGACACAACCGGCTGCTTCGCCTATGCGGCACAAACAGACAATTTGCCAAAATTATCCTGGAATCCCTTGTTGCAGCTCTGAGGATTAAAATCATCCATTTCAGCGCCCTTGAAATGGGAGAATAAACCTTACAGATCTTAACAAAGTGAACTTTAACACTCTTTTCGACATCATATTCATTAACACGAATTAAAGCAGACAGGACAGCACCATTATGGCGATGAGCATGAAATCAATAAAGACCCTTTTATACAACCTGATCTTCCTTGTTTTCTGCGGAGGAGTATTCTTTTTTCTGTGGAGTGCTCCTCCGGAGACAACATCCTTTCTTCCCCACGATGAGAATCACGAACGTTTTTTCACCATGGACAAAAAAGAGGCGGAGAAATTCTGTGAAAGCTGCCACAATCCGGACGGCGAGGCGCCTCTGCCGGCAGACCATCCGCCCAAATACCGTTGTCTTTTCTGCCACAAGAAGACCAAATAAAATCCTTGCCCGTTCCTCTGATGAAACCCTCCGTCAACCTCGTCCTCGTCAATCTGGCCAAAACGATTCATTTCGGTCGCCATTTAGGCAACAGGGCCCTGGCCGGTGATATTTTCACCCTGTCAGGCGACCTCGGCAGCGGTAAAACAACCCTGACCCAGGCAATAGGACAAGGCCTTGCAGTGCCGGCCGACTGTTACATTACCAGCCCGACCTTCAGCCTCCTCCACGAGTACCCCGGCCGTATTCCCCTGTATCATATGGACCTCTACCGCCTGACATCAGCCGATGAGGTCACCGAACTTGGTTTTGAGGATTATATATACGGCGACGGCCTGACGGTCATTGAATGGCCTGACCGCCTGCAGGATCTGATGCCTTCCAGCCGGCTGGACATCCACCTCACCTTTACCGTCGAAAACAGCCGCCTGGCTGTCATCACTGCCTACGGCAATATGGTGCCCCGCCTCACATCTTTCCTGCCTGAATAAAAAATTTGATTTTTTGCGGATAGAAAGAAGATGCATTCGTAAAAAGTCGTCACCCCGGTGAAAACCGGGGTCCAGAGAGTTTTAACTCATTGAAAATACTGGATTCCGGCTTTCGCCGGAATGACGAAAAACGATGAATTTCGACTTTTTACGAGACCATCAAAGAAAATAATATACTTTTTTTACTGAAGGTTTAGCCTGGAAACCCAAAGCGGGCAATGGAAAGCAAACAGCAGATCACCATTCTCATCGTCGACGTCACCCCGATCAATCTGAAACTCCTGCAGATTTCACTGGAGATTGAGGGGTACAAGGTCATCTCCGCAGGTTAACGTGGAACAGGCCCGATAACTTGTCCTGAGAAACCTGCCCGATCTGTATTTTCCGTGAAGTCATACTTTCTGCGACCTTATCTTATCTATGAGATCAATCAGTTTATCTTTGATAATAGGCTTGGAGAGAAAACCGTCCATGCCAGCATCATAACATTGCTGTTCATCCTCTTTCCGGGCATGGGCAGTAAGTCCGACGACATTAAGCGGTCTGGTGCGGCCGGCAAGGGCTGCATAATGATCCTTCTCCGCCGAGGCCTCGATCTCCCGTATCTTGCGGGTGGCGGTATGCCCATCCATATTGGGCATCTGCACATCCATCAGGACAAAATCATAATGATAATCTTTCAGCATTTCCAAGGCCTGCAGGCCATCGCCGGCAACATCGGCCTGACAGCCGGCCTTCTTCAGCAATAAGGTCGCCAACCGCTGGTTAACGAGATTATCCTCAACCACCAGCACCTTGAGATCACCCTTGACAGGGGCTTCCTCTGTTCTCTGTTCAGAGATTTTTCCCCTTTCACCAGCTTCGTCTGAGCTGGCGGCAGGAGCCACGGTCTGCAGCAGGCTGTCTGCCGGCGCAATGTCCTTTTGCAGAGAAATGACAAAACTGAAGGTGCTGCCCTTGTCCACGGCGCTTTCAAGTTCAATCGTGCCGTTCATCAGGTTGACAAGCTGACTTATGATGGCCAGCCCCAGGCCGGTGCCGCCGAACCTGCGCGTTGTTGAGCCGTCAGCCTGGGTAAACTTCTCGAAAATCGCCTTCTGCCGCTCAGCGGGAATGCCGATGCCGCTGTCACTCACCGCAAAACGCAGCTTGACCAACTGCTCATCTTCCTGCACCTTGTCCACTTTAATGACAATATCACCCCTGCTGGTAAATTTCATGGCGTTGTCCACCAGATTGACCAATATCTGCCGGAGTCTGTTCTCATCACCGATGAGACTTACAGGAAGGCAGGAATCAACCTGATAAAACAGCTTGTTTTCCTTGCGCAAAGCCTGGGAACGGAACATGGCCTCCACGTTTTTAAGCAGGCTCCCCAACTGGAAAGGTGCGGGATCAAGTTCAAGTTTTCCAGCCTCAATCTTGGCGAGATCAAGAATGTCATTGATAAGCACCAGCAAACTTGAGGAGGCCTTGCCGATGGTTTCGGCAAATTCCCGTTGTTCAGCGGTCAAATCCGTTTCCAGCAGAAGCCCGCTGAAGCCGATGATGGCATTCATGGGTGTGCGCAGCTCATGGCTCATATTGGCCAGAAACTCACTTTTTAAGCAGCTTGCCGCTTCAAGACTGACGTTCGCCTCACGGAGCTGTTTTGTCTGTCCGGCAATCTCGCTCTCCAATTTTTTGGCGTATTCCTTTTCTCTTTCCTGGATCAGAAGAAATTGCCGGTGGTTGTCATCGAGCAGCTTGGTATGTTTACTGCTGACAACCTGCATACGGCGATTAAGCTGCTCATTTTCGATGATCGCTTCCTGATGCTGACAACGGAGCATGGCCAGTTTAACGGAATTATGATAGAGGTCGGCAAGACGGTGGTTTCTGCTTAAATCCTCAGCCAGCCCCTCAACTTGTAAAACCAGCAAAGCCCGGTAATCCTCAAGGCGGATGCCATGCAGCCACTCTTCACCGGCAAGGCGGAAACTACTGAAAATCTCCGCCAGTGCGGCACGCTCCTTCCACCCGGCAAGCATATCGGCGGAAGGCCGCGATTGAGCAGGTCCGACAACGGCGCCGTTATCCCCATAAAGGGTCACGGATGCTTCGGGCAGGATCTCGGTGAGAACAGAATGAAGAGCACGTAAATCCTCATCGCCATCGGCAAAATCCGCGAATACGTCATCAATCAGCTTATTCATTCTCATGCTCAGCATCATACAGCTCTTTTGCCTTTGCCATCTCAGCAGGCAAAGCCTTGAGCAGCACCTTGTAATCCGCCATCTTGCTCTTCAGGTGTCCGGCAAGGTAGTCAGGCAAATGATCACAGCGGCCGGCTACCACACCGTAATGCATCTTGCAGGCCATGAATTCGGCCAGCTGCAGAATGCCGATGACACTGGGAATGGGAAATTTCTTGTCATAGCTGTGATGAAAGCGGATAGCCTCGATCACCTGATCCGGCAGATGCCATTCAGTGGCCAGCAGACTCCCTACCTTCGCATGATTGGTGCCGATAAAAATGTCTTCAAGCACGGTTATCGGCTCCCCATGATCCTTGGCAAGATAATCGCTGCAAACCCGCCGCAACTCTCCCCCGGCCAGCTGATCTTCAATGATCAGCCCGATATCATGGATAATGGCTGCCAGAAAAACATCTTCGCCGTCCTCGCCGAAAATACGGCGGGAAATCATCTGGGACAGAATTGCCACCGTCGCCGAATGGACCCAAAGATTCTTACGCGAAAATATTTCCCCCTCCCCCTTATCCCGGTATAAATTCCGCAGTCCTTCCACGGCCACAAGATTGCGCAGGTGTTCCATACCGATAAACACCACCGCCTTGGCAATGGAATTTACCTGGCTGCTCAAGCCGAAATAAGGACTGTTGACCAGTCGGAGAAGACGGGTAACAAGCACCGGATCAAGCCTGATAATCTCCTCAAATTCCTGCATGGTGGCCGACTCGCTTCCGGCCATTTGCGTAACCCGGATCGCCACATGCGGCAGTGTTTTCATATCATTGAACTTATAAACGAGATTCTGAGCTGACGGCATACTCTATCTTGAGTTGAATTTTTATCATGAACCCTTCGCGCCACTTGAACGGCGAATTGCTCTCAGTTGATTGATTTGAATTGCCTCAGCAGCGATTCCAGGTCGGGAAGCAGCTTTTTCGCCCCGGCAAGATCGCCTGACCGGCCAGCCGTTTCCAGTTCAGAAGCCACGGCGCGGATACTTTCTATACCCAGACTTGCCGCCGCCCCCTTGATGCTGTGCGAGGCTTCACTAATAGCTATGGGATCGCCCTGAGCCGCCCCCTCTTTAATTTTTGCAAGATCACTTGCCGACGAATCGTGGAATAAGTTTATCAATTCCTGAAGCAGTTCCTCATCATCACTGGCCTGCTCCAAGGCGAAAGCACGATCCCAACTGAAGTCACCCATTATCTTCTCCTTTCCTCCCTTATCTTTACCCTGGTGTAACGAGATGTATTTATTGATAAGTTATATTAAATAACAGAATCAAGAACCAGTTTTTTTTATTAACTTTCTTGAGTTAGTCGTACTTTTTCTTTAATTTCCGCAAAACTGATAACGCCGTCCCGGATGAGCGTCAGCCTTCCCTCCCGCACTCCCACCAGGGTCGACCCCTTTCCTCCCGGCGTCCTGCCGCCGTCAATGACAAAATCAATGTGTCTGCCGAATGCCTGACGGACCTCATCGGCAGTGACTGCGGCAGGCGCACCGGAAATATTGGCGCTGGTGGCCGTTACAGGCTGATCGAGTTCGCGGACAAAACAATGAGCCAGGGGATGGGAGGAAATTCTCGCCCCGACTGTTCCGGTTTTTCCGGTGACAAGAGGAGACAAGGAAGAGTGCGCGGTAAAGACAAGAGTAAGAGGACCAGGCCAGAAATCCAAGAGCGGCAGGTAAACTGCGGGAATTTCCGGGGTAAGCCTGCCCAGATGGCTCATGTTGGCAATCAGAGTGAGGAGAGGTTTGGCTGATGGCCTTTTCTTCAAGGAAAAAAGGCGGGAAACCGCCTCCTCATTAAACGGATCGACGGCGAGACCATAATAGGTTTCCGTGGGAATGGCCACCACCCCGCCCTGACGGATGACGGCCAGCGCCTGACGTATTTCATCGGTCGGTAGAAAAGAGCCGGCCTGCGCCTCAGCTCCTTTTTCCCCATTTTTTGCAACCATAAAGGATAACGTTTCCCGTGTTGTCAGAAAACAATATTCCTGGCCTTTTCTTCCACCTGGCGAGCCATTTCTTCCTTGAAGTCAAGTAGTTTACGGGCAAGTTTCTCATCCGCCAGCGCCAGGATCTGGCTGGCAAGAATGGCGGCATTTTTCGCCCCGGATTTACCGATACCCATGGTCGCAACCGGGATGCCCGGCGGCATCTGGACGGTGGAAAGCAGCGAGTCAAGCCCCTTCAATGATGAGGAATCTATCGGCACGCCAATCACCGGCAGGATGGTATGCGCGGCCAGAACACCTGCCAGGTGGGCGGCCATGCCGGCACCGGCAATAATCACCTTGAGTCCTCTGCTCCGCGCAGTCGTTGCATACTCCGCAGCACGTGCCGGGGTGCGATGGGCGGAGGCAACGGTCATTTCGCAGCCAATGCCGATCTCCTTCAGAAAATCGCTGGCCGCCTTCATCACCGGCAGATCCGAATCACTGCCCATGACGATGCCCACCTGAATATTGCCCTGTCCCCGGCGCAGTGCCTTCTGCCCGATATCGTTTCTGAAAAAGCATTGTTCCCAGGAAATAAGATTAACCGCTTCATAGGCCTTGGCAATAGCGGCCTGCAGCGTGCCGCCTGTCGCCGTCACGCCAAGCACCCGGCCGCCGGTATTGACAAAATTGCCGTCCGCATATCCTGTTCCGGCATGAAAGACGACCACATCCTCCATTTTTGCCGCCTGGTCGAGGCCGGTGATGACTTTCCCTTTTTCATAGGAGCCCGGATAGCCGCCGGAAGCCATCACCACGCATACGGTGGGCCGGGGATCAATATCCAATGTTATGGCCGACAGTCTTTCGTCAATCACCGCCTCAAACACATCCACCAGATCATTTTTCAGGCGCATGAGCAGGGGCTGCGCCTCCGGGTCGCCGAAACGACCGTTGAATTCCAGCACCCTTGCCCTGCCCTGGTCAATCATCAGCCCGGCATACAGCATACCCTTATAGGGACGGCCTTCAGACTCCATGGCCCTGACCGTTGGCAGCATGATCTCCTCCATCACCTGGCGATGCAGATCTTCGGTCACCACAGGCGCCGGGGAATAGGCACCCATACCGCCGGTGTTGGGTCCCTTGTCACCATCAAAAACAGCCTTATGATCCTGTGAGGTCGGCAGAGGAAGAACGGTTTTACCATCAGTAAAGGCAATAAAAGAGGCCTCCTCGCCGGCGAGAAACTCCTCAATCACAACCTTATTTCCCGCTTCACCAAAGGCCTTGTCCGCCATGATCAGATCCACGGCCTCACGGGCCTCGGCTATACTGGCGGCGACGATGACCCCTTTGCCGGCGGCAAGCCCGTCCGCCTTGACAACCACGGGCGCTTTGATCTCATCAAGATAGGCCATGGCCTGATCACGGTCGGAAAAAACCTTGAAAAATCCGGATGGTATACCAAATTTTTCCATAAGCGTCTTGGTGAACACCTTGCTGCCTTCCAGGATTGCCGCCTTGCTGTCCGGCCCGAAAATACGCAGCCCCTTTTCAGTGAAACGATCCACAATACCAAGGGTGAGTGACGATTCAGGTCCCACCACTGTCAGGTCAATTTTTTCCTTCAGGGCATAGGCAAGCAAGCCATCCACATCTGAGGCACTTATGTCAACACAGGCAGCTAGCGAAGCGATGCCCGCATTGCCCGGAGCACAGAAAATCTTTCCTGCTCTTTTGCTCTGGGCCAGTTTCCAGACAAGGGCATGCTCTCTCCCACCAGAACCAACAACTAGAATATTCATCTAATCTTCTCCGTAACTATTTTGTCGCATTAGAAATGATCCGGGCCGGATATTTTCCGCATTTCAATAACCAAACCTCAGTTCACCTTTCAAGATTGCAAGAAAAATTCCAAAAAATTCTACCAATATGCAAAAATACATTATTTTACCCTTGACAGAGTGCACATGGGTCTCTATTTTATGTAAAAAAATGAATCGTTATTCATAATAATTACACAATTTCAATTTCCCGCAATAACATTTTTTTTGGCAATTACTATCTCACAATTTCCCGAATCAAAAGCCAGTTGTCATACAATATAAAACAACTGTTTGATTTTACATACATAAAGCAGGGGGAGACCTTTGCATAGCGGTTTTTTTTATTCTCTAAAGCGCAAGTTAGATTCTTACTGATGAGAGTTTCAGATAAACACCAAAAAATCACTCAGGCTGCTGTAAAGGTTTTTGCCCGCAAAGGCTTTTTCAATGCCAGGATTTCAGATATTGCCAAAGAGGCCAAAGTGGCTGACGGGACAATTTATCTCTACTTCAACAACAAGTATGACATCCTGATTTCACTCTTTGAAGATGAGATCGGCAAAATCATCTTAAAGGTCAAGCTGCTGCTGGAACATGAAACCGACCCCTTGAAAATGCTTGAAATTTATGCAATTCACCATCTGAGCCTTCTGCAGGATCAAAAAGAACTTGTGGAAGTGCTGCAAATGGAACTGAGGCAAAGCAACAAGTTCATCAAAGAGTACCGCAACACAAAATTTATCGAATATATTGATATTATTTCCGACATTGTCCACAAGGGGCAGGAATCAGGTCTTTTCCGTCAGGAAGTTATGCCAGGGGTGATGAAACGGGCGTTCTTCGGCGCACTTGACGAAATGTCCCGTCTCTGGACCTTATCAGCTAAGCCCAAGTACACCCTTGAGGAAACCGCCAAGCATATAACTGATATTTTTCTGCACGGTATTGTAGTCCGCAAAAGTTGATTTTTTTTCTTTTCTCCGTCTGCCGTACAGGGGCCACCGAGTTGCCCCTGGCAGATCCCATCCAGCAACCGCTCCGGCTAATCTACCTGCTAGGCCTCAGCACCGCTTTTGATATCCAGCACCTCAAGCTTCCGCACCCCTGAAGGTGTCTTGACCTCAAACTCAGTACCAATAGTCTTGCCGATCATCGCCTTTCCCCATGGGGAAAAAACGGAGATACTGCCTTTTTTCACGTCCGATTCTTCGGGACCTAAAAGTTGGTAAACGATCTCCTGCCCGGTATCCAGGTCCTCTACAGTTACCACAGAGCCAAAAACCGCCCGGTCACAGCTCACTGCAGAGCAGTCAATGATCTCAGCCCTGCCCAGCTTGTCCTTCAACTCCAGGATCCTGCATTCAATATGGCCCTGACGATCTTTGGCAGCATGATACTCCGCGTTCTCTTTCAAGTCTCCATGCTCACGCGCCACCCCAATGGCATTAATCACCTCAAGTCGATCAACCCTTTGCAGGCGCAGCAATTCTTCCCGCAGACGGGCATACCCGTTTTTTGACATTGGTACTCGTTCAATCATTTATAAAACCTCCTAAGCCGGCTTCGCCGGTAATTTACTATCGGCAATACCTGTGTGTATAAAAAAAAAGAAAGATCTCGTTTGAGATCTTCCATTAACAACAGAATTTTTGAACAAGGTCTCTTATGACATTTTTCTACCAGCGGTAGATGGCTGATAAAGTAAAATCCCTGTCCCGGTATTCATCGGAATTCACAAGCCGGATAGCCGATTCCACCATGAAGTTCCTGGTCAATTCGACAAAAAAGCTTCCCTTGACCGTCTGAATGACATGCCCCTGGGAATCATAATCCAGCATGAATTCCCCACTATAATAACTTGGCGTCCCGCGCTCAAGGGTATCTGCAGATAATTTATGTTTCCACAAAATATTATAACTGTTTTTCCAATAATTCGACGGAGCCCAGTAGGGATGATCATAAGCGGCGAAGCCATCCTCCAGCAGGAGACCTCCCGTATCTCCTGTTTCCCGCGCATCCAGAAATTCATATTTAAACTTGAACTGCAGATAGGTAGGTTCAGGAAATATAATGTAGGAGGCCCAGACTGAGTAGCCCTTCACCTCGTTTCCATCCGAATAATTTGTATAGCCATAGTCGCCGCCTGCGATCAATCTGGGCAGAATTCCGAGAAAGAGCCTCCCCTTGTAATTTTCAAAAACAATATTTCGTGTGAGACTGGCCAGCGTATCGGTGACCACGTCTTTAACATAAGTGAATTCACCCTGGAGCCTGTCACCTACTTTCCCCGTCAGGCCGCATTCAATGATTACCGCATCATCAAATTCTCCATCCGAAGCCTCAAGGCCGCCGCCCAGGCGCACGTCAAGTCTGTCGAAAATATTGGCATCATAGGCAATAACCGCCCTGTTTGACATAATATTATTATCAGAATCAACATCACTGTACCTGATGCGCGAGAGCGACAGATCAACATCAGAACCCGGTTTGAGGGATGCCCAGGAACCGAAATCCGCTGAATCTCTGCGTAACGCCTTGTAGCCGTCCCAGCCGTTCTCTTCCTCGTAATGATATGTCAGACTGACCTGGGGCATGCGTTTCAGCCTGTTTCGTTCGCTGGCCTCGGCAAGGCCGGGATAGTCGGGGTCAATATGGGCAAGGCGCTCATAAAGCAGGGCCTCTTCCCCCAGTTTTCCCATTCTGCTGTAAATGCCGGCCAGGTCAAAAAGCAGTGATTCATCTTCAGGATACTTCTTGACAAGCTGGGTAAACTGATTGACCGCCTGAAAATCATCCCGCTGCTCAACCAGCTGCCGGGCAGCTATCTCAGCGGCAAATCTCTGCTGCCACATGTAACGCGAATAAAGAGGAACCGCAACCATGTTGACATCTTTCTGCCCAGGGGTTGCCATGAAAACAGGGCTCATGACCTGGTCAATAAAACGGCCTTTTCTGGACTGGGAGAAAGTCAGACGCTGCCAGATCGACGGTTCCGGTTCTTGCGGCAACTGCAAGCCGGCTGCCGAGGACTGTTGTACGACAAGATCACTGACGGAAGGGGTCAGATAATCTTCATAGATTTTAAACGAATTCTTCCAGTCCAGCTTCCGCCAGTAGACCCTTGCCTTGAGCAGTTCCATATCAGCTCGATCGGGATAGCGGGCCAGCACCGAGTCACAGTAACTCAAGGCCTCCTGGTTAAAACCCATAATAAAGGCGACACGGGCTGCCAGATCTTGAATGGCCTGATTTTCAGGATAGTCACGCTGCAGGGAATTTATCAGGTCGCGGGTCTGGGCAAGCTGTCCCGAACTGCTGTAGGCCCTGGCAAGACAGAAGGAGGCGCTGAAAGAGTCCGGACCCATCTCCCGGGCGGCATGGGCCGATCGTGCCATTTGCGCAATATCACCTGTTTCATGATACACCTTGGTCAGCATCAGCATTCTGCCCAGGTCCTTACCTGCCAGTGTCGTGATCTTTTTATCGACACCGGCGGCAGCCTCCGTATTGCCCTGGGCCGCATAAATTTTCTTCACCAGCAACAGGGTTGGAAAGTCGACGGTTTCCCGCTCAAGAAGCGACAGGCAATGCTTTTCCGCCTCCTCATACTCCTTCATGCCCAGATAGGCCCTGGCGAGTTCAAAAGTTGCCAGATCAGCTACCTGTACTCCCCGGTAACTCTCTATTGCACCTTGCGTCTTTATTTCGTTCCGCAGCTCAACTGCTTTTCGCATCGCCGCGGAATATTTCTCATCGGCGTTGAACTGCTTTATCATCATCAACTTCCGCAGAAAATCCCGGTCATTTTCTGCTCCGTTCCGCCGGAAAAGGGAATCAATAGAGCCCATCTGAGCAAGCCAGACTCCGGCATCATCTGCAAGTCCCCTGCGCAACTTCAGTTCCACCAGACGGGCAAGCACCTCCGACCGCCTGTCAGCATCTGCAAAAAAGGCAAGCCGCAGTGCCTGTTCCGCCTCATAAAAAAGTCCCTGCAGCTCATAAGAGGCGGCAAGCTCAACATATGCCTGGCGCCGCAGCGCCTTATCAAGTCCGGTATCGCTCGTCATCTCCTGATAGATGGAATAGGCGGTATCAAAGTCACAACCGTCCCGGAAGGCATTGGCGATAGCCAGCCGCTCTTGCGGGCCCAATTCAGCATCCTCCAAAGCTGCATAATGTCTGCGGGCCTGGGTCAACTTGCCTAGAGAGGCGGCAAGCTGTAAGGGTTTGAGATGAAGATCCGTTCTTTCATCATGGCTGTGCAGCGCAGCTTCATAATCCCTGAGGGCATGATCGGCCATCTGCAGCGATTCGAATATCCGGGCGCGCATTAAAAGAAGATCGGTTGCCTGAAGCTCTTTTGCGGCAACATCCTGAAAAACGATTTCCCCTTTTTTAATCTGGCCTGCGCCAATGAAAGAGGATGCCAGACGCAGGGTCACCGCCGTGTCGTCCGGATCAAGCTTATGAAGCTGCTCGAGCACATAATGCAGCTCCTCCGGGCGGTCGAGCCGCAAAAGAAGGTCAAGCATCAAATGATAAATTGTTTTGCTGTCTGGAGAAACAGTGGCGAGATGGGCCCAGATCTTCAATGCCCCCTCATCTTCCCCTATGGAAAGCAGATCCTGGGCCAGCGTACCGAGAACCTCAGGGTCATCCGGGTTGAGTTCAAGCAGTCGCCGATAAATGGGAATGGCGTCATGATACCGGCCGGCTTCATCATAGAGCCGGGCAGCCCGCCTGAGATTGCTGAGGGAGGGATCAGGCTCAACCTGGAAATAACGGTCCAAGGCCGCAAGGGTTCCTGACTCATCGCCCAATGCGGCATAGATATTGACCAGTTGCCTGCTGACCTCCCTATCCCGGGGAAAATATTTGAGATACTTCTCATAATAAGGCAGCGCCCTGGCCGGCTCCTTGATTTTCAGATAACAGCCGCCGGTGCGGACTAGAATGTCCGGATTTTCTTCATCCTTTTCAAGCAGAAAAAGCAGATGCGCGAGCGCCTCGCCATAACTGCCCTTTTCTTCCATATGGGCGGCCAGCCACGCGTGAGCACTCTCCTCTGCCGGTGATTTATCCAGAAGCCGACGACAGTAACGCTCCGCCAGATTATCCTGTCCCAATTCCCCGCAGATCCTGGCGGCAACCTTGAGATTGGTGATCGAGGCATTCTTTCTGTCTGCCAGCTGAACGGCCAGCGGCCGCGCCCTGTCGTAAAGACTTAGCTGCTCATAGACATTGACAAGTTTCTCACACAAGGCCACATCATCAGTTCTGCGGGCGTAAAGGTGTTCCAGATAGGGCAAGGCATCCTGCAATTGACCCAGGCTTAATAAGCTTTCGCTGATGCCGGTCAAGGTGATGAGGTTTTCCGGCTCAACCTGTGCCGCCTGTTCAAAAAGCTCAACAGCGCGATCAACGCGTCCCGTCTCCTGCATGGCATAGCCAAGCCCGTTGAGATATTCCACCTGTTCAGGAAACTCTTCAAGCAGCATTTCAAGAAGCACCGCCGCCCGGTCGAATTCATGCTGAACCAAAAGGATGGAGGCCATTTCCCAGCGTGGCTGGACTATATCCTTTTTGCTCCTGAGAAAAAGCTCATATTCAATCAATGCCGCCTGATAATCACCGTCGCGGGCAAGTCTCCGGGCATTCTGCCAGAGAGAAACCCATGGGGGGCTGCTTTCCTGAGAGAAAATGACTGTCTGTTGGGGCAGCCTGGGGAATACATAGAAATCTCCCAATGT
>Ga0180007_10001711_pt1 | contig 28236 bp, 26 predicted proteins | sample MM_PC_MetaG_FD_121122 | JGI IMG/M metagenome (GOLD analysis project Ga0180007, IMG submission 121122) | Groundwater microbial communities from the Aspo Hard Rock Laboratory (HRL) deep subsurface site, Sweden - MM_PC_MetaG | ecosystem: Environmental > Aquatic > Deep subsurface > Groundwater... | reverse complement strand
CAGCAGGAGACCTTTGCGCCCATCCTCTATATCATTGAATATGAAACCCTGGACCAGGCCATTGAATTGCACAATGCCGTCCCCCAGGGCCTGTCCAGTGCCATTTTCACCGGGTCCATGCATTCCCAGGAGCAGTTTTTGTCCCACAAAGGATCGGACTGCGGCATCGCCAATGTCAATATCGGGACCTCGGGGGCGGAGATCGGCGGGGCCTTTGGCGGAGAAAAAGAGACCGGCGGCGGACGGGAGTCCGGGTCCGATGCCTGGAAAATTTACATGAGACGCCAGACCAATACCATCAACTTTGGCCGTGAATTGCCCCTGGCCCAGGGTATTGAATTTAATATCGAAAATATCAACGGAGACCAATAATGAGCAACAGCATATTTAAATTGCCTGCAGCCTACAATGAACCCATCAAGACCTATCTGCCGAAAAGCGCAGAAAGAATGCTTCTTGAACGGGAACTGGCCCGTCAGATGGCGCTTGAGGTAAAAATCCCTTTGATCATTAACGGAAAAGAGATCCATACCCAGGAGAGGGGAATCGCCAGATGTCCCCATGACCACCATCATATTCTGGCAACTTTTAGCAAATCCTCGGACAAAGACATCGTTGCGGCCATTGACGCTGCCCTTGCTGCCAAGCCTGCCTGGGAAGCCATGGCCTGGCAGGACAGGGCTGCCATTTTTCTCAAGGCCGCAGACCTCATTTCCCAAAAATATACCTATCAGATCAATGCCGCCACCATGCTCAATCAGTCCAAAAATGCCTTCCAGGCCGAGATTGACGCCACCTGTGAACTGGTGGATTTTTTAAGGTTCAATGTGGGTTTCATGGAAGAGATCTATGGCAACCAGCCTGTTTCCGACAAAGGTGTCTGGAACCGGACCGAATACCGTCCCCTGGAAGGATTCGTCTTTGCCCTGACCCCCTTTAATTTTACGGCCATTGCCGGAAACCTGTGTACGGCTCCTGCCATGATGGGCAATACCATTGTCTGGAAACCGGCTTCCACAGCAGTCCTTTCAGGGTTTTATCTCATGGAGATTTTCAAGGAAGCAGGACTGCCCGACGGGGTGATCAATTTTATCCCCGGCAGCGGGTCAGCCACCGGCAAGAGGGTGCTTGGCCATAAAGACCTGGCCGGCATCCATTTCACAGGTTCAACCCGTGTGTTCCAGACCCTGTGGCAGAAGACCGGGGAAAATATTGCCGCCTATAAATCCTATCCCCGCATTGTGGGGGAGACCGGGGGAAAGGATTATATTTTCATGCATCCTTCAGCCGACATGGACGCCGTGGTAACCGCTGCCATCCGGGGGGCCTTTGAATACCAGGGCCAGAAATGTTCTGCCTGCTCCAGGCTCTATGTGCCCCACTCCCGGTGGAAAATTTTCCAGGAAAAGCTTGCAGCAAGACTTTCAGGGATTAAGACCGGCAGTGTCCTGTCCTTTACCCCATTTTTGAATGCCGTTATTGACGAAAAGGCCTTTGATACCATTGACGGATTTATCAGCCGGGCCGAGGCGTCGGACAAGGCCGATGTCATTGCCGGAGGCCTCAGGGACAAGTCCTGTGGGTATTTTATCGAGCCCACCGTGATCCTGGCAAAAGATCCGTTTTATGAATCCATGACAGAGGAGATTTTCGGGCCGGTGCTGACACTCTATGTATATGCGGACACGGACCTGGAAAAAACCCTGGACATTCTGGACAATACCTCTGCCTATGCATTGACCGGGGCTGTTTTTGCCCAGGACCGCGGGGCCATCGCAAAGATGACCCGGCGTCTGACCCATACGGCCGGTAATTTTTATATCAACGACAAACCCACCGGTGCCGTGGTGGGGCAGCAGCCATTCGGGGGGGGACGGAAAAGCGGTACCAATGACAAGGCCGGCAGCCTGCTCAACCTTTTGCGCTGGACCTCACCGCGCACCATCAAGGAGACATTTGTGCCGCCGGAAATGCACCCATATCCGTTTATGGCTGAATAAGCAGGGGGCCTGGATTCTTTTTGCGGCAGTAAAATATCGCTTAACGGTTTCTGCCTTTTCTGTTATGCTCACGGCATTCTTCCCCTTTGGTTGGTTAAGGGCGGCGGGTTTTTCAAGGAGCGAGTGTGGGATTTAAAAGGCAAAGACTGACTCCCCGTGTGATACTGGATCTGAAGAAGCGGTCCGCCATCGGCATTGTTTTTTATATGATTGCCGTGAGTGTGGTGCTGTTGGCAGACGGTTATTATCTGCGGTATCCTTCTTTTTCTTTGCAGTTTGTTCTGCTGGTTTTTGGTATCTGCCTTTTCCGCCTCCTCCACCGGGTGGTGGAGCCGTGGCTGCCTGCCAGGCTGGATTTGGCAAGTCTCTATGTTTTTATCGGCAGCATCGGCCTGACCGGACTGATCTGGGGCGTGGGGTTTGCTAAGTTTATTCTCCAGGAGGGGGAACCGCAAAATCAGATACTGATGGTGGTGTGCACCATCGGGCTTTGTTCCGGGGGGGTGGTTGCCTATATCCCCTTTGTATGGCTGGCTGTCGCCTTTAACCTTTTCATATTGGGTCCGGGTCTCGCCTCCATGCTGGCCACCCAACTATACCTGCCTCTGGCGTCATTGGTCAGTCTTTTCTGTGTGTATATGGTTTTCCTGGCCGTTAGCGGGAACCAAGAATACTGGGACGCCCTTGAAAATGAATTTCTTTTGGAAGAGAAAACAAAGGACCTTGAAGGAATCAGCCAAAAGGATGGCCTGACCGGGTTATACAACCGCAGATATTTTGACACGGCATTTGAACTGGAGTGGAAGCGGGGTGTTCGCAACCAGACCGGGATAACCCTGATGATTTTCGATATTGATCATTTTAAGCAGGTGAATGACACCTTCGGGCACCTGGCAGGAGATGAATATTTAAAATTAACAGCAAGGCTTCTCAGCCAGGTGTTCCAGCGGGAAACCGATATGGTTGCCCGGTACGGCGGGGAGGAATTTGTGATACTCCTGCCCGAAGCAACCCTGGAAAAGGCCCTTGACCTGGCTGAACGGATGCGGAAAAAAATGGTCGATTCCGTGCTGGAATTTGAGGCCCATTTTATCCGGGCCACCATCAGTATAGGGGTGGCCAGACTAATCCCCCAGACATCCGGGGAAAGGACCCTTTTGATTTCAAGGGCGGATTATGCCTTGTACGCGGCAAAGAGAAAAGGCCGGAATCAGGTCTGTGTGGTTGACGACAATTGCCCTCTGAACTCACAGGTTTAGGCAATTTCCTTTTAGAGAACCCCTATTTGTTTTTTGCAATCACCCAGATGGCATGGACAATGCCGGGGATATATCCCAGGAGGGTCAGCAGGATGTTGAGCCAGAAATGTTTGCCAATGCCCACCTGCATGAAAACACCCAGGGGGGGAAGAATAATTGAGATAAGAATTTTAATCAGTTCCATAGGGATGCAGGCTCCAATTATTGGTTAAAAGGTATCTGCCATTTATACCTTTTTTTTAGAGGTCCATAAAGAAAAATAATGAAAATATTGGACAATTGTTATTTGGAACTTACCTTATCCCCCAATTTGTTTGTCGTATCCGCAACAGCGGATATCATTTTTAACTTCCGGCACGGGGTCAGCACATCTGACTATGGGCCGGCCGCATATCAGAATCAAGGACAAAAAAAAGGTTCTGGAAGGAAGAAGATCATGACTGAAGCCATACAATCCGGGGATACCATTGCCGTGGACTATACAGGGAAGCACGAAGACGGAAAAATTTTTGATACCTCAGAGGGCAAAGCCCCCCTGACATTTACCGTTGGGACGGGGATGCTGATAAAAGGATTCGACACCGCCGTCATCGGCATGAAAAAAGGTGAATCCAAAACCATCACCCTTCCGCCGGAAGAGGGGTATGGCCTGCGAAACGAAGACGCCTATGTAGAGGTTCCCCGGATGCATTTCCCCGAAGACATCCCCCTGATTGAGGGCCTGCAGCTTGAGCTCCAGGATCCTGACGGCCGCCCGGTTCAGGCTGTGGTCGCAGAGATCGGCGAGGAATCCGTTAAAATGGACATCAACCATTTTCTTGCCGGTAAAACCCTGATATTTGATATTACCATTGCCGAGACCGGCCTTACGCCTCCTCCGGCCCACAATTGCGGGTGCACATCCCATGGGCATGGGTGCGGATCTGATTCAACCGGTTGCGGGTCAGAGGACAAAGGCAGCGGTGGGTGCGGTTGCTGATCCCTTAGGCACCTGGGGCCATCGGGTCCTGTTTTGGAAAGTTCATCAGAACAATAACCCTGCCAGCATTTTGGTGCCCACCCCATAGAGCAGGAGGGCAAAAATTTGTTTGAGTCTGTCCACGGGCAGGCTGTGGGCAAGCTTTACTCCCAGGGGAGCTGTCAGCACACTGATGCTGGCGATCCCGAGAAGGGCGGGCAGATTGATATACCCAAGGGAATAGGCAGGCAGGGCATCAAGGCCCCATCCATTGAAAATATACCCGATGGTGCCGGCCACGGCAATGGGCAGACCAATGGCGGCGGATGTGCCGATGGCGTGGTGGACGGGAATATTGCACCAGACCATGAAGGGAACCGACAGGGTTCCCCCGCCGATGCCCACAAGGCTTGAGACCCCGCCGATGACGTTGCCCGTGCCAAACATGCCAAGGGGTCCCGGCAATTCCCGGGTGGGTTTCGGCTTTTTGTTCATGAGCATCTGGGTGGCCACCACATAGAGGAAAAGACAGAAAAAGCCCTTTAAAATGCCGGTGGACATGGCTGCTGCAAAACAGGAGCCCAGAAAGGTGCCGGTAAATATGCCGATCACAATGCGGCGGACCACTTCCCACCGGACAGCCCCCCGTTTGTGGTGGGCCATGAAACTGGAAACAGAGGTAAACATAATGCTGGCCATGGAGGTTCCCAGGGCCAGGTGCATGAGGACCTGGGCGGGCACGCCCGTAAGGTCCATGATATAGACGAGCATGGGGACAATGACAAGGCCGCCGCCGATGCCGAGAAGTCCTGCCAGGATCCCTGCAATCGCCCCGACTCCGCAATAGGTGATAAGAAGGGTTAACATTATTGGGGATGGTTCTCCTTGATTTTTTGGATGTTAAGCAATTAAAACTGCGTCATCTGTCTTACACCTGGGGGCGAGATCCGTCAATATGATTGGGGGCAAATGTACCCGTAAATTCAAATTTCTTCGGAATCCCATGATAATCAAGTCTTGCAAAAATAGAGAATTGATGGCTATTTATGGACAAGGCTATTTATTTTAACGATGATTGAGCTTGCAAACCGATTCCCAAGGAGAAGACCATGGTTCCGAATATTAAAAAAATTCTCTATCCCACAGATCTTTCCGATAATGCCAAGCATGCCTTTCGGTATGCTGCCGACCTTGCATTGAAATACGATGCCATGATCACCATCTTGTATGTTATGGAGGATATGAATTATACGGTTGAGTTCCAGGTGAGGGGGATGCTGGGCGCAAAAGAATGGGATCGGGTTAAAACCGAAAAGCGGGATCAGTTAACCCGGAAAATCAAATCAAAGATTGAAGACTTTTGCCAGCTGATGGATTCAAAAATTGATTCCTGCCGCCTTCTGGTTGGCGATATTCAGATTGTAAATGGAAATCCGACAGAGGAGATCCTTAACACGGCAAAGGAGATCAATGCCGATATGATTGTTATGGGCAGTTATGGATATAATATTGTGCTGGATGCCCTCATCGGCGGAACCACCAAAAAAGTAGTGAAGAACAGTGAAATTCCCGTGCTGGTTGTGAAGCTTCCCAAAGATTGATTTTCCACGGGAGGTTGCCCCGGCTATTGAAACGACAGTTTTTTTGAGGCGTATATGCATGGATAAACATAAGTCCTTGATTCTCGCAGTGGATGACAAGCCCCAGAACCTTCAGTTTTTGGGAAAACTCCTTTCTGACAACGGCTATGAGGTGGGCATCGCCCAGAGCGGACAGCAAGCCTTGAATTTTGTAAGAAAAAACGAACCCGACCTGATTCTTCTGGATATCATGATGCCGGAAATGGACGGGTTTGATGTGTGCAAAAGCTTAAAATCCGATTTTGGCACCCGGCATATCCCCATTATTTTTATTACCGCAAAAACCGATACCGACGATATTGTCAGGGGGTTTGAAGTGGGTGGGGTGGACTATGTCACCAAACCCTTTAATTCTGCCGAACTTTTGGCCAGGATCAGAACCCATATTGAGATGAAAATTTTAAGGGGTCTTTTGCCCATGTGCTCCCAATGTAAGAAAATCCGGGATGATGAAGGGTTCTGGAAACAGGTGGACTCTTATATTGAGGCCCATTCCCAACTGACGTTTACCCACGGACTGTGTCCGGACTGTATGGACACCCTTTACAGGGACGCCAGCTGGTACAAGAAACGACATTCATAACCGGAAGTCCTTTGGGATTTTCAAGGGATTCTTTGCCGTTCCAGGCTATTTTCAACAAGTTTAATTGCTTTTTTCAAAGATTGAGTTATGTTATGGAACATAAAAACTAACCCGAACTTTGGAGTGAATATGAGTAAAGTGATTGCCATGGCCGGTAAGGGAGGTGTTGGAAAAACAACTGTTTCCGCACTGGTGACTAGATATTTCGCAAAACAGCACAAGGATCCCCTTCTTGCAATTGATGCAGATCCCAACAGCAACCTGGGGGAAACCCTGGGGCTTAAGATAGAAAAAACCGTGGGGGATATCCGGGAGGATTTCATGAAAGATCCCCAGGGGGTTCCTTCGGGCATGGACAAGATTGTCTACCTTGAAATGCTGATGAACCAGGTATTGATCGAGCAGAGGGAGTTTGACCTTCTGGTCATGGGACGTCAGGAGGGGCAGGGCTGCTATTGCATGGTCAACAATATTTTAAACCGGTTTGCCGATGAGCTGGAAAAAAATTATGCCTATCTTCTGGTGGACAATGAGGCCGGGATGGAACATCTGAGCCGCAGGACCAGCGGCCGTGTGGACATGCTTCTCATGGTCACGGACTATGCCTTAAGGGGGCTTCGGGCCGTGGGCCGGATCAATGAAATGCTGGGCGACCTCAAGCTGGATATCAAACACAAGGGCCTGATCATCAACCGGGCACCCAAGGAGTTGAGCCAGGCATTCCTGGATGAGGTGGAACGGATCGGGGTGCCGATTCTGTGCACCATCCCCGACGATGCCAATCTGCTTGCCTTTGACATGGCCCAGCGTTCTCTGATGGATCTTCCCGATGATTCTCCGGCGGTGGAGGCCATTGCCGGCATGATGGAAAAAGTGCAAGAGGTCATTGGGTAAAAATGGGATATGTATTTGATTTCAAGGATGCAGGGAACTACGATGCCTGGTTTGACAAGGGAAAGAACCGTCATTGCCTGGACCTTGAAATCAAATTGATCCTGGACCTTTTGGATCCCAAAAAAGGACAGCGGATTTTGGATATCGGCTGTGGTACGGGGATGAGCCTTTTGCCCCTTCTGGAAAAGGGGTTGAATCTTACAGGACTTGACCCTTCCCCCTATATGCTGGACCTGGCGGACAAACGCCTGGGGAGCCAGGTGGACCTGCACAGGGGGATGGCAGAAGACCTTCCCTTTGACGACAATTCCTTTGATATGGCGCTGCTGTTTACCAGTCTGGAATTTACAGACCGGCCGGCCAAGGCCATTGAAGAGGCCTGCAGGGTGGCCAAGGACCGGGTGGTGATCGGAGTGCTCAACCGGTATGCGCCCCAGAATATGTTCCGCAGGCTCAAAAGTTTTTTTTCCCCCGATATCTATACCCATGCCCACTTTTTCAGTATCTGGGAACTGCGGCAGATCCTGTTTGCCATCCTGGGAAGTGTGCCGGTAAAATGGCGGACAACCCCACAGTTCCCCTTTATCCGGGGGGGATGGGCCTCTTATGTTGAAAATCTAAGCCTGGTGCAGAAATCTGTTTGCGGGTCATTGATCGGCATGCAGATCAAACCGGTCCCCAAATTTATGACCCGTCCCCTGGCATTAAAAATTCTGAAAAGGAAACTATATAAGCCGGCCCCGGGACTTGTTACGGAAATGCGGCGCAAGGAATAAAGGAATAATGGAAGCCCTTTTGTACGATAAACTTGAGAGAAATCTCGTCCAATGCAGGGTCTGCAACCATTTCTGCAAGATCAAAGACGGGAAAAAAGGCATCTGCAATGTGAGGGAAAACCAGGGGGGTATGCTTGTGTCCCTGGTTTTTGATCAGATAATCGCAACCAGTGTGGATCCCATCGAAAAAAAACCGATTTTCCATTTTAAACCAGGCTCTTATTCCTATTCCATTGCCACCATGGGGTGCAATTTTAACTGTCATTTCTGCCAAAATTCGGATATTGCCCAGATGCCTTCCGATACAAAGGGCGTGATCCGGGGCAAAAAAATTCATCCCCGAAAGATTGTGGAACAGGCAGTGGCTGCAGGGTGTCAGAGTATTTCATACACCTATACCGAGCCTTCTGTTTTTTTTGAACTGGCCTATGAAACGGCAAAAGTGGCCAAAGAGAACCATCTGTCCAATATTTTTGTTACCAACGGGTATATGAGTGGGGATCTGATCTCCCTGGTGACCCCGTTTCTGGACGCTGTGAATGTGGATCTCAAGGCCTTTGATGAGAAATTTTACCAAACATACTGCCATGCCAGGCTTGAACCGGTGAAACAAACGTTGCGACTGATGAAAAAGGCCGGGATTCTGGTGGAGGTCACCACCCTGCTGATACCCGGGTTGAACGATGATCCAGAGGAACTTGCCCGCCTGGCCGCCTTTCTTGTAAATGACCTGGGGTGTGACACCCCCTGGCATGTTTCCAGGTTCCATCCCAGTTATCGGATGACCCATATGGGTCCCACGCCGGTTGCCGCCCTGGAAAGGGCATGCGAAATCGGTCAGAAGGCAGGTCTTGCCCATGTTTACACCGGCAATGTGCCGGGGCTGTCCTTTGAGAATACCCGCTGCCGGAGCTGTGATGCCCTGGTTGTCAAACGCCACGGCTATACCATAGAAAATTATTTAAAGGAGAACGGAACCTGTCCCGTGTGTGATGTTGGCGTTGTCGGCATTTATTAGCATCTGGGTTTGAGAACCGTGGAATGTGTTTTGAAAAATAAATCCCTGAAAGAAAAAATAATGGAATACGGGCGGATGATCAAGTTCAGCCATAGTATTTTTGCCCTTCCCTTTGCCCTGTCCGCCGTGGTTCTTGCCTGGCAGACCCATGCCGTATCCTATTGGGACCTTGTGTGGATTCTGGTGGCCATGGTGGCCGCAAGGTCTGCCGCCATGGGATTTAACAGAATCGTAGATGCAACAATCGATTCTAAAAATCCCAGAACCGCCATTCGGGAAATCCCGGCTGGAATCGTGTCCCAAAAACAGGCGGCCGTTTTTGTGGGCCTTTCTTCGATTGTCTTTCTGGGGGCGGCGGCCCTGTTGTCCCCCCTTTGTTTTTTCCTCTCGTTTCCGGTTTTGTTTTTCCTTTTGTTTTATTCCTATACCAAACGGTTTACCCGATACTGCCATCTGTATCTGGGATTTGCCATATCCCTGGCCCCTGTGGGGGCATGGGTCGCCATTGCCGGCAATCTGTCCTTTGGCATTGTGTATTTGAGCCTGGGTCTTATGACCTATATTGCCGGTTTTGATATTCTCTATGCCTGCCAGGATGTTGATTTTGACCGGGAACAGGGCCTTTTTTCCCTACCGGCAAAAATCGGGCCTCGGCGGGCCATGCAGGTCTCTTCGCTGCTCCATGTATTGACCCTGGTTTTTCTGGGCGCCATGTACGCAAGTTTTCAGATGCATCCGGTTTTTTTACTTTTTCTGACCCTCATTGCCATCCTGCTGCTCATCGAGCATCGGCTGGTAAAGCCGGACAACCTGACCCATATCCATCTGGCGTTTTTCCATATCAATTCCATGGTCTCTGTGCTTCTTTTTATCGGGATCGTGATTGAAGGGGGGGTCAGGTGAAAAGCGCCGGGAATCTGGAAAATAAAGAGATAAGGGATAAGGGCAAAACCATCGTGGTGGCCATCAGCGGCGCTTCGGGTTCCATATATGGGGTCAGGCTTATAAAAGCACTGGTTGAAACCGGCTGCCAGGTGCTGATCCTCCTTTCCCATGCCGGCCGGAAAGTATTGGCCCATGAAATGGGATATGATCCTCAAACCACTTTTTTGTCATTTCTCGCCCAATACGGGGTGGCGTTTGACAAGGGCAGGGTGCCAGAGATTTTTTTCCAGGACGAGATTGCATCGGCCCCGGCCTCGGGTTCTTTTGTCCACCATGGCATGGCCGTGGTTCCCTGTTCCATGAAAACCCTTTCTGCAATTGCTTCCGGGTATGCAGACAATCTGATCACCCGGTCCTGCGATGTGAGTTTGAAAGAGAGGCGCACCCTGGTGCTGGTTCCCAGGGAAACCCCCTTGAGTCTCATTCATCTATCAAACATGACCCGGGCGGCAAGTGCCGGTGCCGTGATCCTGCCGCCCACCCCTTCTTTTTACACCTTCCCCAAAACCATTGAAGAGATTGTGGATACCATTGTGGCCAGAATCATGGACCATCTCGGGGTGGCCCATAACCTGGGATCGCGCTGGGGATCTTGAATCTGGGCAGCAAAAGGGCACAAGCCCTGGAGATAATCCATATCCTTGGTAAGAAAGGATATAAAGCCTATATCGTGGGGGGGGCTGTCAGGGATTACCTGTTGAACCGGCCGCCCGGGGATGCGGATATTCTGACCGATGCCCCTGCCCCTGTCATTAAAGCCCTGTTTGCCCAAACCCGGCAGGTGGGCAAAACCTTTCCCATTTGTCTGGTCAACGGGGTTGAGGTGGCATCCTGCAGGGCAGGGAAACATTCAGGCAGTTTTCCTGCAGGCGATTTGGGGTTGCGGGATTTTACCATCAACAGCATGGCCTGGGATTTGGCGTCCAAAACCCTGATCGATCCCTTTGACGGGAAAAAGGATCTTATAAAAAAAATCATTCGGTTTACCGGGGATCCCGGAAAACGAATTCTGGAAGATCCTTTGCGCATGGTTCGGGCCTGCCGGTTTGCAGGTCAGTTTGAGGGAACCTTGTCCGATGAAACCCTGGCCGCCATTTTAATGCATGCCCCTCTGATTTCGGAAAAGGTGCCAGGCGAACGAATCCAGATGGAATTGATCAAGGCCATGGCCATGGCAACACCTTCCCAATTTTTTTTAAATCTCCGTGCTACCGGTCTTCTGGTAAGGATATTGCCCTGTCTTGACCGGTGTTCTGCCCTGGACGGCGGCCCCCACCACGGGGAAACCGTGTTTGAACACAGCCTGATGGTGGGGGATGCCCTGCCGGCCAATCGTCCCCTCTTCAGGCTTGCCGGTTTTGTCCATGATGCAGGAAAATTTGATGCAGCAAGGATAGAAGACGGCCAGCTGACCTTTGCCGGCCACGAGACCCATGTGGACGCCATCCGGACAGATCTTGAGGCGCTGCGGTTTTCCACACGGGACCAGGCCTATGTCCTTGCCCTGGTCCGGGCCCATATGCGGCCTTTGACGGAAGAGACAACCCCCAAAGCCGTGCGCCGTCTTCTGGCCATGCTCGACAGCCACGGCCTGCCGTTCCGGGATTTTTTACGCATGCGCATTGCAGACAAAAAGGGGAATCTGGCCAAACAGCCCTATACCCTGTCGGATATCCGTATCCGGCTTGGAAAAATCCTGGAGGAGGTGTCCGGCCGAACCGCCTTTAACGTCAATGACCTGGCCATATCCGGAAGGGATATCATGGAACTGCTCCAGATGGCGCCGGGTCCTCAAGTGGGCCGGATAAAAGAGTGCCTGCTTGAACGTGTTCTGGAAGATCCTTCCCTGAACACCCGGCAGCGCCTTGAGCAGTTATTGAGGCAGGGGGTTTAATTTTCTTGCAAATTCCGGCCCGCCAGGGCTATAAGACAAATTTTAACTTTAGGACTATAAGGACGGGACAATGGGCGATATCGTTCTGATAAACATAACCGGCAGGGACAGGAAAGGACTTGATGCAAAGTTTACCGCCATCCTTGCCCAGTATAATGTCACCATCTTGGATATCGGCCAGGCCGTCATCCATGCGCACATTTCCCTTGGCATTCTGGCAGAGATCCCCTGCTCACAGGATTTTTCCCGTGTTTTCAAGGATATTCTGTTTGAAGGGCATAAGACGGGACTGACCATTGATATCAAACCGGTAGACCTTGAAGATTATGAAAGATGGGTCAATGCCCAGGGCAAGGAACGGCGGATTATCACCATTTTGGGAAGGACCATGACCGCCCGTCAGATTTCTTCCGTGGCATCCGTGATTGCCGAAAACGACCTGAATATTGATTCCATCACCCGGCTGACGGGCCGCAGGTCCTTTGTAAACCCCCAGATTAATCCCAAGGCCAGCGTTCAGTTTTCCGTTTCCGGCACCCCGGTCAATATTTTGAAGATGCGGGGCAAATTTATGGAAATTTCCCAGAAGGCCGGGATTGATATCTCGTTCCATGTGGACAATATTTATCGGAAAAACAGGAAATTGGTGGTCTTTGACATGGATTCCACCCTGATCCAGGCCGAAGTGATTGTGGAGCTGGCAAAGATTGCGGGTGTGGGAGAGCAGGTTGCCAAAATCACCGAGGCTGCCATGAAAGGGGAGATGGACTTTAAAGAAAGCTTTATAAATCGGGTGGCCCTGCTGAAAGGGCTTCGGCAGGAACAGCTTGAGAAGATTACCCGGGAACTGCCCCTGACGGAAGGGGCGGACCTGGTCACCAAAACCCTGAAAAATCTCGGATATAAACTGGGGATATTGTCCGGCGGTTTTACCTTTGTGGGAAGCTATCTGCAGGATCTGCTGGGGTTTGACTATGTCTTTGCCAATGACCTGGAGATAAAAGAGGGGGTTGTGACCGGGAAGGTCCTGGGCGAGATTGTGGACGGCCAGAAAAAAGCCAGCCTGCTCAGGGAAATCGCCCAGAGGGAAAATATTTCCATTGAACAGACCATTGCCGTGGGGGATGGGGCCAATGACCTGCCCATGATCAGCATTGCAGGACTTGGGGTGGCATTTAATGCCAAGCCCATTGTTCGGGAAAAAGCCTCCAATGCCATTTCCACCATGGGGCTTGACGGACTTTTATACCTGATCGGTATCCATGAAAGAGAGATCAAGCAGTCAAACCAGGGTGGTTAAATACCATGTCCCTGGATGATATGAACAGATTGGCCCGGGATGTAAGGGGCCTTGAAGGGCAATTGGCCCTTTGCACCCGGTGCGGGATGTGCCAGGCCCATTGCCCCCTGTATGCAAAAACCGGACAGGAATCGGATGTCTCCCGGGGCAAGCTGGCCCTGGTCGGCGGTCTCATGGACCGGGTGTTTGATGATGCAAAAGGGGTGCAGGAACGCCTGGGCCGGTGCCTTTTGTGCGGGTCCTGCGCCCACAAGTGTCCAAGTTCCGTGGATACGACTGGGATCATGTTAAAGGCCCGGGCCATTATTGCTCAGTTTTCAGGACTGTCCTTTGCAAAGCAGCTGATATTCAAAGGATTGCTGGCAAATCCCAGAATTTTCAATCAATTGACGGCCATGGCTGCCCCATTTCAGGCACTTGCCTTTCGGAGGGAAAAAAATTTTCAGGGAACCTCCTGTGCCCGCATCGCCTCCCCCCTGCTGGGTCACCGCCATCTTGTGCCCCTGGCCAGAATCCCCTTTGGCAGCCAGGGCCGAAACATGGATTTCAGAAACAAGGGCAGGGGGGTGACGATAGCATTTTTTGTGGGCTGTCTGGTGGACAAGGTTTTTCCCCAGATTGCCCACGCTTTGGTGGAAGTGCTTGCCCATTTCAAGGTGAACATCCTCATCCCCAGGGACCAGGGATGCTGCGGTATACCGGCCTTGGCATCGGGTGACACCCAGAGCTTTGAACGATTGCTGGCCTTTCATGTGGATCTTTTTTCACGCGAGCCTGTGGATTATCTGGTAACCGCCTGTGCCACCTGTTCTTCCACCATCATCCGTCAATGGCCTGCCCTGCTCCAGGAAAAAAAAGGACCCGGTCAGAGGGAACGATTGGAAAAGGCCATGGTGCTTGCGGAAAAGACCGTGGACATCAGCTGGCTTCTGGCAAAGCGTTTTGATCTGGTGGCGCCGTTTAAGGAAAAACCGGGTCCAGGACAGGTCATCACCTGCCATGACCCCTGCCATCTGAGAAAAACCCTGGGGATTTTTAAAGAACCCAGGCAGGTGATCCAGGCCTGCGGTCACACGCTCAAAGAGATGGGATCTCCGGATCACTGCTGCGGCATGGGCGGCAGTTTTAACCTGGATCATTATGATCTGTCCTGCCAAATAGGAGCGGAAAAAGCCCTGGATATCATGGCCACAGGCTGTACAACCGTGGCCGCATCCTGTCCGGCCTGCATGGTGCAGATATCGGACATGCTGGCCCGGCAAAAGGCCCTGATCCGGGTGAAACACCCGATCCAGATATATGCGGACCAATTAAAATCGGTTGGGGGCTAACCGTGAATATAAGGGGTGGGATCTTTTATCCCGGCCTCTTCAAACCCCTTTATCCTGTGGAGACAGGAATCGCATCGCCCGCAGGAACGGCCCAGTTCATCCGGGTCATAACAGGAGATGGTCAAAGAATAGTCTATCCCAAGGCCTGTCCCTGTTGTGATGATTTGGGCCTTGGACATGTGTATCAGGGGGGTTTCAATGGTCAGGACGGTTTCTTTGGTTACGCCTGTTTTGGTGGCCAGGTTGGCCATGGTCTCAAAGGCTGTTATAAATTCGGGTCTGCAGTCGGGATACCCTGAATAATCAACGGCGGTCACCCCGATATAGATGGCGGATGCTTTTAAAACCTCTGCCCAGGCCATGGCATAGGAGAGAAAAATGGTGTTCCGGGCCGGCACATAGGTGATGGGGATCTGGGCTGTATCCAGCTGGTCTGCCCTGTCATGTTTCGGCACGCTGATATCCGCGGTGAGGGCGGATCCGCCAAACTGACCCAGGTCAATATCGATTATCTTATGGGCGCGGGTCTTGAGGGCCAGGGCCACTTGCCTGGCGCATTCAAGCTCCACGCAATGGCGCTGGCCGTACCTGAAACTGAGGCTGAATATTTCATTGCCGGCGGCCTTTGCCATGGCCATTGCTGTGGTAGAGTCGATGCCTCCGCTGGACAGCACGACAGCTTTCTTGGTCATGGGCAATTATACTCCTCTTTGATGGGGATTCCAGATGATTTTATGCAGTTGAAGAGAGAGTCTGGCCGGCAGCCGGTCTTCTAAAATCCAGGCAGCAAGGCTTTCCGGGGTGACCTGACCGGAGACCGGGGACAGATGGGTTAATGCACCGGGCCTTTTGGGCAGGTTCTCCCGAAGCATGGCCCTGGCAAATTCATAGTCCTGTCTGGACCCGATGACAAATTTGATTTCATCCCTCTGGGTCAGATAGTTCAGGTTTTCATATAAAAAAGTGTCCGCCTCATTGCTGGAAGGGCATTTGATGTCCAGAATCCGGATACAGCAAGGATCAATGTCCCGGATGCTCAGGCTGCCGTTGGTTTCCAAAAGCACCTGGAAATTCAAGGCAAGCAGTCGGGATATCAGCTCGGGTGTTTGGGGCTGGAGCAGGGGTTCTCCGCCCGTAATTTCCACCAGGCCGCAGTCAAAGCTTTTGACCTGCTCGATAATTTTTCTTATGGGCATGGAAATGCTCTCGTCTCTGGCATAGCCTGTGTCACACCAGGTGCAGTTCAGATTGCACCCGGCAAGCCGGACAAAGGTGCAGGCAATTCCTGTAAAGGTTGATTCCCCCTGGAGACTATAAAAAATCTCACACACATTAAGTGACACTTATAGCTCCTGGTAGGAAGAGCCGCACCCCGGGCTTTCAAACACCATTACCCGGGTCACCTTGATATGCTCGGTGTTCAGGCGCAGTGACAATTCCTTGTAGATGAGTTTTGACAGGTTTTCCGATGTGGGATTGATGCTGCCGAATTCCAGGATTTCGTTGAGATTGGTATGGTCCAGCTTGCTTAAAACATCCTTGACCACCCCTTTGACGTCCCGGAAATCAATGCCGATGCCCAGTTTGTTGAGTTTTGTGCACTGGATATAGGCTTCAACAATCCAGTTGTGGCCATGGATTCTGGAGCAGTTCCCATCATATCCCTTTAGGGCGTGGGCTGCTGCAAAATGATCTTTTACATAAATTTCATACACACCCGGCATAGCGTCTCCCATGTATGGAAATGGTTTTTCTTAAATTACAGACGCAACTTTCGGAGTCGGTTGATTTTACAAGACCCGTTCCTTCAAAGTCGAAGTCCGAAAGTTGAGTTACAGATAATACCATAAGCTTGGTTCTGAGTCAAAAAAGTCAAGGGTCTATTTTGGTTCAGATAAATTTTTGCAAAAAAAAAGCCCCTCAATGGATTGAGGGGCATTGTAATTTTTTGGTAGCGACGCAGAGAATCGAACTCCGGACCCTGCGGATATGAGCCGCATGCTCTAACCATCTGAGCTACGTCGCCAAAAAACCCGAAACATATATCATGACTTTAAGCAGCTTGTCAAATATTATTTTTTTTGCTGCCGCTTAAAAGCCCACCACTTCAACCGTAAAATTTTCCAGATTGTCCGGCAGGTCTGAAAAGACAAGCATAAACGGGACAAATCCTCCCGGTTTTACGTTTACATTTGAATTGTGGGCCCCTTCCCTGAGGGTCAAGGCTTTGTCTATGTCCATTAGAGTGCCGGTTTTCAGTATCTCCTCGGCAATGACATTGCCGCAGAATGCAACCTGGGTTTTGGCTTTGACCTTGCCCTTTGTAATCAGGGTCCCTTTGACCTGAATATGGCTGTAGGGGATGTCTGCCGGGTTTTCAATCCGCCCTGTTATGACGAACAATTCTCCGGCCACATCATTGGAAATAAATCGGCCATTGACACTGGCTTCGTTGGGAATGGGTTTGGGAGCCGGTTTTGCCGGTGCTTCCTTTTTCAGATAGTGCTCTATGAACGGTATCCTGACATCCGACAGATAGGGAATCTTATACCCCAGGCCAATGCTGAGGACATAGGCGCCTGCCACAAGGACAAAGAGCAGCAGAAACAGCATGGCAGGTGCGCCCATGGAAGATTTTTTTCTTTTCTTTCGTTGCTGGCCGGAATACAATTCCGGTTCTCCCTGGTCAAAGGCAGCAATTCCTGCATTTTCCATCAGGGATCTGGGTTCGGCCGGGGCCAGCCTGTTTTCGGGCCCTGGCGCTTCTGATTCACCGGCCTCATCTTTCGGGGCCGGGGCCGGATCATGGTCCTGCTCCTGATATGGGGCCTGATCCAGGTCCGGAAAAGTATCTTCCGGCTCTGTATCCTGGTCCAGGACCAGGTCATAGGAAGAAAAATCTTCCGTTGGCTGGAGTGGCGGCCCTCCGGATTCCCCGTCATCTGCTGCCGCATCGAGGTCTTCAAAGTCCTTTTCATCAAAGGTCAGATCAAGATCCGCTTCATCCGTGGAGTTTTGGTCGTCTGTCTCCATTTTAAGATCGGGAAAGGTCAATTTCCGGTCATCCGGCTCTTCAGGTTCAAAGGCCAGATCCAGGTCGTCTTGCCCGGGTCCGGTTTCTTCAAAAACCAGGTCTGCATCCGGGTCGTCCTGGAAAGAAAGATCCGCCTCGGAGGCATCTTCGTCATCGGTTCTATCGTCTGCCTGGAGGCTGTGGGAATCCGGACCCGGCGTGTCAAATTCCATGCTGTTAAAATCGGCCGGATCTGTTGAACCGGCCATGTCCAGGTCAGAATCATCAAATTCAATATCGCTGTCGTCAAAGTTCAGCTCATCTTCTTCAAACCCAGAGGTTTCCGGTTCCGCTTCAAAGCTGATTTCAATATCGGCCGGCTGTTTTTCAGGTGCGTTGATCCCAGGGCCCGGGTCGTTGAAATCCAGGTTGTCCTCTCCTGTTTCAAAATCCAGGTCCTCTATTTCAAAATCCAATTCCTTGTCATCAAAGTCAAAATCTGGGGTTTGACCTTTAAGGTCTTGCGTCTTAAATTCATCAGGGTCATCGTTTTCAGAAAAGTCAAATTCGATTTCTTCCTGGGCCACGGCTGGGGAAGGGGGCAGGACAGGGGGAAAGGCTGTGAAAACATGCTGGCACAAGCTGCACCGGACTTTTGAACCCCCAGCCTTTAAAATAGATTCGTCAAGGTTAAAGCGTGTTGAACACTCTTGGCAGGTAATAATCATTGCGCTTCCCCTTATTATTACAATTTCAGATCATAGATTGCAGGCAAATTTCTGTATTTTTCATTATAATCAAGTCCATAGCCGACAATGAACCCTTTTTCAAGTGAAAAACAGGAATAACTTACATCGATATCCACCTCCCGGCGTTCGCGTTTGTCAATCAGGGAGCAGATCTTGACCGAGCGGGGATCCAGGAGTTGGACAAACTCAACAATCTTGGACAGGGTGTGCCCCGTGTCCACAATATCTTCCACCAGGAGAATATCCCGGCCTTCCAATTCCAGGTCCGGCTGTTTGGTAAACACAATCTGTCCTGTGGACACAGTCCCCTCATAGGAAGATGCGCCGATCAGGTCAATTTCATGGTCAATGGAAATTTTTCGGGAAAGGTCTGCCAGAAACATGAAGGAGCCTTTTAAAACACCGATTAATACAAGGTCCAGGTCTCTGTAGTCTTTGGAAATCTGTTCCCCGGTTTCCTGGACCCTGACTTTGATCTCTTGTTCGGAAATCAAGGGGATAAATTCTGGCATTTGGTTTATAATCCTGTTTTTTCAAGTTCTTTGATAAGGTCTTTCTGCTTTTTGTCCAGTTCTTTGGGCATGGATATATTAATCACAACAAAGAGATCTCCGCAACCCTTTCCTTTTATATCCGGAATGCCGTGACCGGGCAGTCTCATCTTGGCCTTGTGGTTTGTTCCCAAGGGCAGGGTCAGGCTGATGATTTTCCCTGCCGGGGTGGTGACCTGAATTTTTTCGCCCAGAAGCGCCTGGGACAGCCGCACCTCCCGGATAAGGGAGATGTCATTGCCCTCAATGGTAATGTCCTCCGGGGTAATGGGGCTGGATTTGATATACAGGTTTCCGGCCGGCCCACCGTTGGGGCTTGCCTCTCCTTTCCCGGCCAGGCGGATTTTTTTTCCCTGGGTCAGCCCTTTGGGGATTGTGACCTCAACCGCTTTGGCAATCCCGCCCTGGCTGATGGTAATGGTTTTTTTGGTGCCGTTTAGGAGTTCACCAAGGGTCAGGGGCAGTTCATATTCGAGATCCTTGCCCTTTACCGGGGCCTGCTGCCGGCTGCGTTGTCCTCCCATGTTCTGGAAGAACGGGTTTCCCCCCATGCCCGAAAAACCGCCCCTGGAACCGCCCCGGCCCCCACCAAAACCGAATTCCTTTAAGATATCCCCCATATCAAAGTTTCTGAAAATATCTTCCTGGGAAAACCGCTGCTGAAAATCGGCAGACCCATAGGTATCATATTGGTTGCGTTTTTCAGGATCACTCAGAACAGCATAGGCTTCGCTGAGTTTTTTGAATTTGTCTTCAAGCGCCTTGTCCCCGGCGGTTTTGTCGGGATGGTATTTTAATGCCAGTTTTCTGTATGCTTTTTTTATTTCATCTGCACTGGCTGTTTTGCTGATGCCCAGAAGGCTATAATAATCATCGGCCATGTCTGATTCCCCGTGTTTGATAAATGCAATTATTCAAGCTGTTTGTGGGCTAAATGATAAGTTTTAACCTGCCCAAGTCAAGCGTTTTTGTTATTTTTTTGAAAGGCGGAGATCGCCACCATTAAAACCGAAATGGCCGCCGGTGTCATGCCGTCGGTCCGGGATGCCTGGCCAAGGGATTGGGGCTGTATGAGGGCCAGTTTTTCCCTGAGCTCATTGGAGAGACCATGGGCAGTGGCATAGTCAAACTCTTTCGGGATCCTTATCATTTCCAGGTCTTTGAATTTTTTAATTTCATTGAGCTGGCGCTGGATATAGCCTTCATATTTGATTTCGATTTCCACCTGGGTTCGGGCCCTGGCATTTATGGGTTCAGGGGAGGGGCAGATTTCTTTTAACGCATCATAGGAAAGCTCCGCCCGTTTCAGCAATTGTTCAAGCTTCACGCCGTTTGAAATGGGATTGGTCTTGTGAGCGGCAAGGAAAGCATTGACCCCATCACTGGGTTTGATCACCGTGTTCTTAACCCGTTCAATTTCCCTTCGGGTCTGAACTGCGATTTCAGTGCACAATTTAAGGCGCTCTTTGTCAATGAGTCCGTAATCATATCCTATCTGGGCCAGTCTCAGGTCTGCGTTGTCTTCGCGCAGCAGCAGACGGTATTCTGCCCGGGAGGTGAACATGCGGTAGGGTTCCTGGGTCCCCCGGGTCACAAGGTCGTCCACCATTACCCCCATATAGGCCTGGGATCTGTCCAGAACAAAGGGGGCTCTTTTCTGCACCCTGCAGGCGGCATTGACGCCTGCCCACAAGCCTTGGGCCCCTGCTTCTTCATAGCCCGAGGTCCCGTTGATCTGGCCGGCCAGGAAAAGACCGTTCATTTTTTTGACTTCCAGGCCCTGGGTGAGTTCCAGAGGGTTGACATAGTCATATTCAATGGCGTAGGCCGGCCGCATGATCTGGGCCTGCTCCAGTCCTTTGACAGATCTTACGATCCGGTATTGGATATCAAGGGGCATGCTGTTTCCAAGGCCGGACGCATAGATTTCCTTTGAATCAATTCCTTCATATTCCAGGATGACGTGGTGGCTGTCCCGTTCGGGAAATTTGACGATTTTATCTTCAAAGGAAGGGCAATACCGGGCAGACCTGCCCTTGATCTGCCCGCCATAGAGGGCCGAAAACTGAAGGTTCTGCCGGATGATTTCATGGGTGGCAGGATTGGTTTCCCCCATGAAACTCGGGAGCATGGGCGTTGTGATCGTTCGGGTGGAAAAGGAAAAGGGCTTGGGAACATCGTCTGACCCGTGGACATTAAATTGGGAAAAATCGATGCTGTCTGCGTGGAGTCTCGGCGGGGTTCCGGTTTTCATCCGGCCCATGTTAAGGCCGATTTGCCCGAGGGTTTCGGCAAGACCGATGGATGCAAATTCTCCGGCCCGTCCGGCAGCTATCTGGACGGGGCCGATATGGACCGTGCCCCGCAAAAAGGTACCCGTGGCAATGACCACGGCGCTTGTTTTGTATTCAAATCCGGTCTGGTCAATGATGCCCGCAATCCTTTGGTCCTCAAGAACCAGGGATTGCACCATGGCCTGCTTCAGGTCAAGGTTGGGAGTGCTTTCAAGGACAGTCTTCATATTCCGTGAATACAGGGACTTGTCGTTCTGGGTCCGGGTGGAGTGAACCGCAGGTCCTTTCCGGGTGTTCAGGGTCCGGTACTGGATGGCCGAAGAATCCGAGATCCTGGCCATCTGGCCGCCCAGGGCATCTATTTCCTTTACCAGCTGTCCCTTTGCCATGCCGCCGATGGAAGGGCTGCAGGGCATGGCGGCAATCTTGTCCATGTCAATGGTCAGTAAGAGGGTGCTGCACCCCATTCTTGCCGCGGCAAGGGCAGCCTCGCACCCGGCATGGCCGGCACCGATCACAATGACATCATAGGTCTTTTTGCAAAAATTCATAACCGTGTACTATAGGAGTTCCCATGGGTTTGGTCAAGATGCGATGCTATTAATTTTTATACCGACATTTTGGCCAGCTTGTTGGCCCAGTCAATGGCGCTGCAATAGGCTTGTTTTGTTTTTATGGTATCAAGCCCCAGCTGATTGATCATGGTATCGCTTTGTTCAAATGCCGCTTCCTCAAAAAGGCGTGCCAGTTTCAAGAGGGGAACATATTCGTTGTTGTCCACCATGCAAAGGGCGCCTTTGAGCTTGTCGGCAAGGGGCAGGTATTTTACAACCTCGGCCATGGGCTGGTTCAGCAGCGCATCCAAAAGGGAAAACATGCCCAGCAGGAACAGGGAGTCCGGTTCAAATCCCCAGAAATCATGGGCCAGGCCCACCTGCTCTAAAAATTTTCCCCTTTGGGCGGAAAGAAAGATCAGTTCCGGTGCGTGCCGGTTCTCCGAGACTTCGGCAAGGAGCACCACCCGGAGCCATGTTTTCAGGTTTTCCCATCCCAGCATGGTAATGGCATCTTTGATGGAATCCACTTTTCTCCGGACCCCGAATGAAGCGGAGTTCAGATAGGAGAGCAGGCGGAAACTGATGGCGACATCGGCCTGGATGGTGACGGCAAGCTTTGAAAAATCAGGGTCTTTCTGCTCTATGGCTTTCAAGAGTTCAAATTTGGAAATGGTTCCGGACACTATTTTTTTAACGGAGATATCCTCGGGCTGTTTGAAAAAAGAGCCCTGGAAAAAAGAAAACCCCGCTTTCTGGCAGATGTCGAATCGGGTCTGGCTGTCCACCTGGTTCGCCAGCATCACAGCGCCATAGTCTGCGGCTTTGCTGCAAATCTCCACAAGGTCGGGCAGCACCTGGTTTGAAATATCCATACAGATAATGTCGGTCTGCCCGAAAATTGCAGGAGATTTTCCATGGTTTTTATTCCAGGTGATTGTCATCTGGTATCCATCCTGCTGCAGCTTGGAAAGGGCCTTGACGTGCAATTCCGAAAGACTGGACGGGTCTGGGATTTTAACGGCCGTGCGGCCCGGCGGAAGGGTATAGGGAAGGTTGTCCAGTATATTTTTCCGGGAAAAATTCACCATGATTTTTTTTTCCCTGTCCATTGTCTGGTCAAGGGCAAGGGAGGTGCCTGACATCAGATCCGGCGTGATCCGATTGCTTGGGCCTGACGTTGATCCTTGATCCCCATCGGCAGAATAATAGACCAGTTCATATCCCCAGAGATTTTTTTTGCCGTCAAATATCGGGAGCCTGGCAAAGGTCACTGGGTTCAGATTGGGGTCGTTTGGGTTTGGTTTCATCACTCCTCCGTGTCCATATAATTTAAACTATTTAAGGAAGCGGGACAGCCTTCCAGATATCTCTGGCATATTCCCGGACCGCCCTGTCACTGGAGAATTTTCCCATGTTGGCTGTGTTCAGAATGGACATCCGGGTCCACTGGCTCTGGTCCCGATAGGCCATGGCAACTGCCTGCTGGGTTTTGGAATAGGCAGCAAAGTCCGCCAGCACCAGATAATAATCTCCCTGGTCCACGAGGGACCGGACAATGGGTTTAAACAGTCCCGGGTCATGGGGTGAAAAAAAGCCTGAATCAATCATGTCAACCACGCGTTTGAGTTCCGGGTCTTCTTCATACACCCTTCTCGGGTTATACCCTTCCTGTCTTTTCTTAACGACTTCGTCTGCCTTGAGCCCGAAAATAAAAATATTCTCCGCTCCGACTTCTTCCATGATTTCCACGTTGGCACCGTCCAGGGTGCCAATGGTCAAAGCCCCGTTCAAGGAAAATTTCATATTTCCGGTGCCCGAGGCTTCAAGACCGGCGGTGGAGATCTGCTCGGAAATGTCGGCTGCGGGAATGAGTTTTTCCGCCTGGGAAATGCAATAGTTGGGCAGAAAGATGACACTGAGTTTTCCCCGGGTCAAAGGGTCCTGGTTTATGGCCTGGGAAACAGAGGTGATCAGTTTGATGATCAGCTTTGCCTGGGCATAGGCAGGTGCGGCCTTGCCGGCAAAGAAGAAACTGCGGGGAACGTCCGGGGTGCTTTTGTTTTCGCGGATCTGGTTGTACAGATGAATCACATGAAGAATATTGAGCAGCTGTCGTTTGTATTCATGCATGCGTTTTGCATGGATATCGAACAGGGTATGGGGGTTCACCCCCAGTCCTGTTTTCCGCAATGTATACCGGGCAAGGCGTTTTTTGTTTGCAAGCTTCACCTGTTGCCAGAGCAATTGAAAGGAGGCATCATCGGCCCGGGGGATCAGCTGCTTGAGAAGGTCCAGATCTGCAACCCAGTCAGGACCGATCACAGAGGTGATAAGATCTGAAAGGCCCGGGTTGGATTGATACAGCCATCGCCTGGGGGTGATTCCGTTGGTGATGTTTTTTATCCGGCCGGGATACACCCGGTTGAATTCTTTGAAAAGGCTTGCCTTTAAAATGGTGGAATGCAATGCGGCAACCCCGTTGACCGTATGGCTTCCGATGATGGCCAGATGGGCCATGCGGATCCGTCGCTCATTTCCTTCGGAAATAATGGACAGCCAGGTGGATAAATTGGGTTCATCGGGGTAGTCCTTTGCCAAGGCCTCAAGAAAGCATTTATTGATTTCATAAATGATTTCCAGGTGTCTGGGCAGCAATCGGCTGAACAGATCCACCGGCCAGGTTTCCAGGGCTTCGGGCAATACGGTATGATTGGTATAGGCAAAGGTTTTCCGGCAAATGTCCCAGGAGGTGTCCCAGGCCAAGCCGTGCTTGTCCATGAGCAGCCGCATCAGTTCCGGAATGGCAACGGCCGGGTGGGTGTCATTGAGCTGGATGGCGGCCCAGTCGGAAAATGCATCAAAAGACTGGTGGTCGATTAAATATTGATGGATGATATCCTGCAAGGTGGCTGAAACAAAAAAATACTGCTGTTTGAGCCGCAGTTCCCTGCCTTTTTCAATGGCATCATTGGGATAAAGGACCTTGGAAATGGATTCGCTCAGCACTTTTGCCTCTGCCGCGCCGATATAGTCTCCCCGGTTGAAGAATTCCAGGTCAAAGGCCCGGCTGGAGGTGGCGGTCCACAGCCGCATGTTGGTGACAAATTCGTCTCCAAAGCCCGGCACCATGAGATCACAGGCCATGGCCATGACATCCTCTGTGTTCACCCAGTGAAAGCGGCGGTTTCCGTGAATATCGGTGTAGGGTTCGGACCGGCCGTAAAATTTGATCTTGTGGACGTTTTCAAAGCGGATGATTTGCCAGGGGTTACCCCGCCGCATCCAGTTATCGCTTTTTTCCTGCTGATATCCATCGTTCAGAACCTGGTAAAAAATGCCGAAATCATAGCGGATCCCATATCCGTAACCCGGCAGCCGCAGCCGTGCAATGGAATCCATATAACAGGATGCCAGCCGTCCCAGGCCGCCGTTTCCAAGCCCAGCATCCCATTCTTCCTCTTCAAGGGCATTCAGGTCAAAGCCAAGGTCTGCCAAGACGCTTCGGGCAAGGTCCTCCAGGCCGAGGGAAATCAGGTAATCTTTTAGAAATCTTCCGGGCAGAAATTCAAGGGAAAGATAAAATACCCGCTTGGACAAATTCTCCCTGCACGCCTTCTGGGTGTTGATCCATCGATCGATCAACCGGCCTTTTAAACTATAGGCCAGCCCCATATAGCAGGTGTACCGGCTCATTTCTTCTGGATCAAGGCCAAGGTTGCACCGAATATTATGGAAAATTTCCTGTTTTAGTTGTTCTGCCGCAGAACTCTGGCTTAACTCCTGGGTATGTGTTATATCCATTCTGAGACCCTTTATAGTGAAATGGTTATGCCTTGCCGGCCGATCCCAGAACATGTGTGTTCTTGTGGATATAAAGCTGCTTTAATGATTCTCTGGCAGGGCCCAGATATTTTCTGGGATCAAATTCCCCGGGGGATTCAAAAAAGACCTTTCGGATGGCGGCTGTCATGGCCAGCCTGCCGTCTGAATCAATATTGATTTTGCTCACCGAGAGTGCTGCGGCTTTTCTGAGCTGCGCTTCCGGAATACCAATGGCATTGTCAAGATTCCCGCCGTACTGATTAATGGTGTTCACTTCTTTTTGCGGAACGGAAGAAGAGCCGTGGAGCACGATGGGAAAATGGGTCAGCCGTTTTTCAATCTCGTGGAGAATTTCAAATTTCAGGGGGGGCGGAACCAGCTGCCCCTGTGCATTTTTAGTGCATTGTTTTGGCGTGAACTTGTTGGCCCCGTGGGAGGTGCCGATGGAGATGGCCAGAGAATCCACCCGGGTTCTGTTGACAAAGTCCTCCACCTGGGCCGGGTTGGTGTAGGTGGACGCTTCTGCCGCCACATCGTCTTCAACACCGGCCAGCACGCCCAGCTCTCCTTCAACCGTTACGTCATATTGGTGGGCAAAGGCAACCACCCTGGCCGTAAGCTCAACATTCTGTTCATATCCATGGTGGGAGCCGTCGATCATAATAGAAGAGAATCCCATCTCAATGCAGTTTTTGCACAATTCAAACGTATCCCCATGGTCCAGGTGAAGGGCAATGGGGATATCGCCCCCCAATTCCTTGGCATATTCGACCGCTCCCTGGGCCATATATCGTAAAAGGGTCTGGTTGGCATATTTTCTGGCTCCGGAGGAGACCTGAAGAATCACCGGTGATTTTGTCTCCACACAGGCCTGGATGATGGCCTGGAGTTGCTCCATGTTGTAGAAATTGTAGGCAGGAACGGCATACCCGCCCGTTACCGCCCTGGCAAACATGGTTCGGGTATTTACAAGCCCTAGGTCTTTATAATTTATCATGGTTTTTCCTTATGTCTGGTAGAAGGGTTGTGATTTTTTTTGGTGCTCTTGTCATATGCGGATCAATGAATTTTCACAGTCTCCATAGGAAGAGTAGAGATAGGTATCTGCACCGGGGTCATTTCCCCATGCGATTTGGTCAAAACAATACCTGAATTGATATTGCCTGCCTGTTTCAAGGTCAAGGGTCGCAACAAAGCCTCCATCCTTAAGGGGCTTCATGGGGTTTGCTGTTTTGTTCCAGTCATTAAATTCACCAACAATGGAAACATGTTTTGCATTCCGGGCTTCTTCCATGGAAAGCCTGAATGTCGTTTTACAGATCGGCCGGGTTTTTAAGTATTGTTTCTTAATGCTCATGTTTTGCCTCTCCTTGACTTTAATAATCAGTTGCCATTGCTGAACAGGCCCTTCTTGCGAAGACCTGGAAACCGTTAACGGCTATAGCCCGGCTTGCGGGCTTTTGCTTTGCAGGAGCGGGTCGGGCTTCTTTTGTTGTGCTTTTTATCTTTATTTCAGCATTTGACTGAACAAAATGCAATAAAGAAAGCCTGACCCCATATTATTGATTTTTCGCAACCGGCGGTGCAATTTTCATATACCGCATGTTTTGTTTCCTATGCCGAATATAAATGATTGTTCATATGGAAAAGCAGATATAAATCCAAAAAGCAGTGACACTATCTAAAAAAAAATTCAATTCAACGATTGACAGTATACAATATATAATAGAACAAAACAAAGTAAATTTTTACATGAACCCTGGAAATTTCGGGTTGTGGGAAACCCAAATTTTTTGAAAAATGGCATAGTACTAAAAAAACGGCTATGGTATACTCTTTTTCGTAATTCGCGGAATCAAAAGAGCGTTCCAAACAAGAACCATTTTAGCAAAAGCCGGGGTGTTATCCATGGAAATATTGTTGACCCAATCTCCCCCGCCCGGAGACTCCCGGGTGGTGTATTGCGGAGACTGTATTACCTTTAAATTGTATCTTCCGGCCGTCATTCCGGGCAGGGCATGGGTAAGGACCAATCTGGGGTCTGCCCATGTTTCAAGAAAAGAGATTATCAACCGCATCGAAAAAAATGAGATCAAGCTGGATGGTGCCTGGTATGATATCCAGATGGTATTGGAAAGCGATTCGGTTTTTCGGGTGGTTCTTCCCTGCCACCAGACAGGGTTTTTCCAGGCAAAATGTTTTTTTATTCCGGAAACATCCACCACGCCCATCTGGCCTTCGGGCGGTAATTGCTATTTTAATGTGGAACCGGCCGGAACCTGTTGTGCCAATATCATTTACAATGCCTTTGTCCGACAATTCGGCCGGTCCAAATCCGATGAAACCTCTGAAAATAAGTTTGCCTCCATTGTTGAAACCCTGGATGCCAACGGGTATACCGTCATTCCCGAGTCAGGCAAGTTCAGGGATCTTAAAGCTCAGGTTCCCTTTATCTTTTCCCGTCTTGGGTGCCGGGTCCTGCATTTGCTGCCCATACATCCCACCCCCACTACCTATGCCAGGATGGGGCGGTTCGGAAGCCCCTATGCGGCCTTGAATTTTACGGAAGTTGATCCGGCCCTGGCGGTGTTTGATCCCTCGGCAACCCCCCTGGAACAATTCATGGAACTTGCAGATGCGGTCCATTTTTAT
>Ga0180007_10001710_pt1 | contig 28243 bp, 22 predicted proteins | sample MM_PC_MetaG_FD_121122 | JGI IMG/M metagenome (GOLD analysis project Ga0180007, IMG submission 121122) | Groundwater microbial communities from the Aspo Hard Rock Laboratory (HRL) deep subsurface site, Sweden - MM_PC_MetaG | ecosystem: Environmental > Aquatic > Deep subsurface > Groundwater... | reverse complement strand
TCGGGGATGATGTTTCCCTTGCCGGGTCAGATGATTACATCTATTTTTCCCAAAGTGGCCCATCCTATTCAGGGGAGGATTTCACCCTTTCCCGTTCGGGCTTGGTCATCACCCTGACAAAAATTACCAATGACTATCAGCACCGTATTGATATCACATTTGCTGACGATCTTACATCTGCAACCCTTTCAGGCAGTATCGAAGACAGTGATACCGAAGAATGTTCCGGCGCTGTTTCCGGCACGGCCACTCTGGTCACCCGGACCCCGGCTCAAATCAGCTTTGAATACCTTCAGTACAGATATTATCCCGAATCCAATGATAACAGGCAGGATGCCTGGCTGGAACTGACCAAAGACGGTTTGCCCCTCCCTGGGGCAAATATCCTAAGCGCCAGTCTTTACAAAGGCGATGTGGCTGATGCCAACAAGGTGGGTGAGGGCTCAAGCCCCCAGGCTTTTTCCACCGGTGAATACCTGTCTGGGGTATTCAATCCCGAAAGCTCGGCCGTTCACTTTGAGGAAGTCCCTGTGGCCTATGCAGGGATAGGCCTTGGCTTGCAGCTGGGACTTACCGCGGATGATTATATTTTTGTAGCCCAGGTAAGGGAAAACGAGCAGACATACTCTGTGAGCAAACGGATTTCTTATCCAGGAGACACAGGGTCACCTGTTTTAGAAAACATCATCATCACCCAAACCCCGGATAACGCTCTTGTGATTTCCTGGGATCCTCTGACCGCCGAGACAAGGGACCAGAGCCTTCGCATCGCCATCCTGAAGACAGATTTTGCGTCTTTAAATAAAGAGCTTATGGTTGTGACGGTGGCCTCGGATGATCAGACATCCACAATCACCATCCCTAAGGCCTGGATGACCACCCTCAAAGAAAAGGTAAGGGCCATCGAAGAATACGGTGTCCTGGCTGTCCAAATCCAGACCCGTCAATACACCGAAGACGGTATGAATTTTGCCAGGGGTTATTCCGAACTCGTTGAAATCCCGGATTCAAGCACAGGCACCCTGGTGGACAACACCCCCTTTTACGGAGCCTATGACATGGCCCTCAACTCCGCCGCATGCCAGGTGGTCTTTTCTTCCATCACCATTGGAAACGACATCACCAGGGCCTGCATCGACGATTATCTGTATCTTCCCCCTGACCGGTTAAGTGCGACCCTACCCTGCGGAACCATCACCCGAAACGGTGACACCCTGGACCTTACCAGCGCCGATGAATCCGAAACCTTTGTCTTTGATTTTGACCGGGACAAAGACAATGCAGTCCTTTCCGGCACCAAAACATATGGCCCCTGCTCTGGCGAGTTTACTGGGGATGCGTCCATTATCACCCGCAATCCTCTGGAGGTTCAGTTCAGTTATATTAAATCAATCTATAAATCCACTGGCTATGTTAGTGTTGAACCCTTCATTGCATTAACAAAGGACAATGTGCCCATTACGCAGGATGACATAGCAGGTATTCGTATCCTCAATAGTAGTCTTGAAACAGTTGCTTTAGATTCACTTGACAGACTCCGAGTTTTTCAGACCCAGTCAGTCCTCTTCGGCTCTTACAATTCCGAAACACTATCCATTGAAAATACGTTTGAGCTGAATTGGGCTGGACTGACCATTTCGAGTTTTGCCTTTATAGGAACTCTTCCGTCTGATGTTTACACTATTTATGCCCTCGCAAGTGAAGGATACACCGTAAGCAGCAGAGTGTCCTTTCCAGGCGTTGAAGAGATTCCTGTTCTTTCCGGGCTACGGTCATTTCAACTTAACGGAAATGTTATGGAGCTGTCATGGACTCTCCCCGAAGGTAATTTTGATGAACTCTATGTAAGTATTATCAAAACACAACAGGGAAGCACCTGGAAAGAATACCTCCTTACAATAAAGGTAAATCCAGATGATAATGTTGAGCATATCACAGTTCCTGAAGACATGGCTGACTCCATAAACCAAATGGCAGGCAGTCTTTCTTTTGATGAAGAATTGCTCATGGAGCTTCAAACTCGAAACTATACAGATACAGGAATGAACAATACAAGTGGATATTCTTCGATGTACATGACCGTTGTTCCATCTCTTGCGGATTGATAATCCTTTAAGGACTAAAACACATATTACCCAATCATCCGGCCCCTATTTTTTAAAAAAAAGCCGGGCAGGATGACTTATCAATTAAGGAGTCTAAAAAATGCGTAGGTCGGGATTTAACCGTTTTCATTCCAAGAGAATGTTGTCTTATCTTTTGGCCCTCTGCCTCCTTTTGTTTATCGGAATCGGCTGCGGTGGGAGCGGTAAGGTCATGGATTCGGATCGGGACGGGGTGACGGATACCTGGGATAAATGCCCTGGCACGACATCGGGTCTGGCTGTTGATAAAAATGGATGTTCCGATTTGCAGCTGGATCCTGACTCCGATGGTGTGGCAGACCACCTGGACGTATGCCCTGGCACATCACCCGGTGACGCTGTTGATCAAGACGGGTGCTCTGATGTACAGAGAGATTTGGATTCCGACGGCGTGGCAGACAATCTGGACCTATGCCCTGGCACACCATCCAATGACGCTGTTGATCAGGACGGGTGCTCTGATTTACAGAAGGATTCGGACTCCGATGGCGTGGCAGACAATCTGGATTTCTGCCTTGGAACGCCTGTCGGAGACCTTGTTGACACAGAAGGGTGTTCCGATTCCCAGAAAAATACGAACTGGGCCTCTGTCTCTGCCGGATATGATCACACCGTTGCCATAAAAAAAGACGGCTCCTTATTCGCCTGGGGCGATAATTCCTTTGGGCAACTCGGAAACGGAACAAACAAAGCCGAGACCACCCCGGTCCGGATAGGTACAGATCAGGACTGGGCTTTGGTTTCTGCAGGGGGTTATTGCACCCTTGCCATAAAAACAGACGGATCTCTTTATGCCTGGGGAAGCAACGAAGACGGCCAGATCGGGGACGGGACAAACAGCAACCGACTTTCTCCGGTCAGAGTCGGCACTGATCAGGACTGGGCTTCGGTTTCTGCAGGGTTCAATCACACCCTGGCCCTTAAATCTGACGGTTCCCTCTATGGCTGGGGCTGGAACTCCTATGGACAGCTTGGGGACGGCACAACCCTGGATCAAAAAATTCCTGTTCGGATTGGTTCCGAATCCGACTGGGTCTGTGTCGGTGCCGGTTCCGATCACACCCTGGCCTTAAAATCAAATGGCGCCCTCTATGCCTGGGGCTTTAATGTTTCAGGTCAAATCGGGGACGGAACAACCCTGGATAAATCTTCTCCGATCCGCATTGGCTCTGATGATGACTGGTCCTTTGTTGTTGCAGGTTACAATCACAGCCTGGCCATAAAATCAAACGGATCTCTTTTTGCCTGGGGAAGTAACGCCAACGGGCAACTGGGCGACGGAACAACCCTGGATAAGTCCGAGCCTGTCCGTATTGGCTCTGATCAGGACTGGGCATCTGCGGCATCTGGACACAGTTACACCCTGGCCACTAAAACAAACGGATCTCTTTTTGCCTGGGGAAGTAACGCCAACGGACAACTGGGCGACGGAACAAGCCTGGACAAACATGCACCCACCCCTGTCGGCTCTGCCCAGGACTGGGCTTTTCTGTCAGCCGGCTCCGGCCATGCCATGGCCATCAAAAACGATGAGTCTCTCTATGCCTGGGGACTGAACTATTCCGGCCAGATTGGCGATGGGACAAGGGGAAACAAACAGTCCCCCAACCGGATCGACGCCATTCTAAGCTGGGCCTCGGTGACGGCTGATGCTGAACACACCGTGGCCATTAGATCAAATGGTTCTCTTTTTGCCTGGGGACGAAACAATTACGGGCAACTCGGCCTGGGATCAACGGAAAACAAAAACAGCCCCGCCCGTGTCGGAACTGATGTGGACTGGATGGCTGTTGATGTCGGTTTGTCTCATACCCTGGCCCTTAAGTCGGACGGCTCTCTTTATGCGTGTGGTGCAAACAATCGCGGTCAGCTCGGTGTGGGAACAACTGAAAACAAGACCGTTCTGACCCGGATCGGATCGGATCGGGACTGGGTGCTTGTGGATGCGGGATTGTATCATACCCTGGCCCTTAAATCAGACGGATCGCTTTATGCCTGGGGCTGGAACAATTATGGTCAACTCGGTGATGGAACAAGCGAAACCAGAACCTCTCCCGTTCAAATCGGCGGGGACCTTGACTGGGTTTTTGTCCATGCCGGCCATTATCACTCCCTGGCCATCACACGGGACGGGTCACTTTATACCTGGGGCCACAACACAAACGGTCAACTGGGTGACGGAACGACCATTGATCAACCTGTGCCAACCCGAATCGGTTCAGACACGAACTGGTCCTTTGTCGATGCCGCCTCAAATCATACCATCGCCCTGAAAACGGATGGAACGCTCTACGGATGGGGCCTGAACAGTTCCGGCCAGATCGGCGACGGAACAACCGAAACCAGAACCGTCCCGACCCTTATAGGCTCCGACCATGACTGGTTATCCCTTGAGACCGGATACAACCACACCCTGGCCCTGAAAACAAACGGATCTCTCTACGCGTGGGGGAACAACTGCTATGGCCAGCTTGGAGATGGTACAACCACCCATAGAACATCCCCGACCCTTATCAGATCTGACCTTGCATGGTCCTCTATTTCAGCAGGTGGCAATCACAGCCTGTCCATAAAAACAGATGGATCACTTTATGCCTGGGGCTGGAATTATTACGGGCAGCTCGGGGATGGCAGTCCCTGGAAATCAAAACCTGTTCTTATCAATGTCGATGAGTAAGGCAACTTTCTGTGGGAAAGGTTCTTTTGATTCATGGCGTGGATCAATTTTCACGACGTCATCACCTTTACTGTCGTAAAAAGTCCCATAGCAGTCCCTATGGCACCATCCATAGGATTTTTCGTTTTCATTAATCTTAGGCCCTTTCTTTTTAAAATGGGCTATATCTTGAAAATCCTTGAAATTTAATTTATACATGATGCTTACCCTTATTTCAAAAGCAACAAAAACCATGGTCCGGAGTCCTTTAATGGAAGAGCATAATCCAGAAATTTTTGAAAAGTATTTCAATGCCCTGATGGAAATCAGCAGGGCCATCACCTCGGACCGCTACCTTGAAGACATCCTCAAACTGATTGTCATGGTCACGGCCAAAGTGACCGAAGCTGAAGTCTGCTCCCTCTGGCTGATTGAGGAAAACAAAAACGGTAAGACCCTCCGGCTCAAAACCACCCAGGCCATTGAATATGAGTATGTCAAAGACCGGACCCTCAATATGGATGAGGGTGTTGTGGGCTATGTGGCCACCCATAACAAACCCCTGATTGTCAAACATGTTCTGGAAGAACCCCGTTTCAAAGAAAAGGAAATGGCAAAAAAACTGGGTCTTGTTTCCATGGTGGGCGTGCCCATGCAGGTCCAGGATGGCAAGGTCATCGGGGTCATCAACTGCTTCACCACCTCAGCCCATGATTTTACGGAAGCTGAAATCAACCTGATCACTGCGGTGGCGAACCAGTCGGCGGTTGCCATTTTCAACACCAAGCTTATGTTTGACGCCCAGGTGATCCGTGAAGAACTGGAAACCCGGAAACTTGTGGAAAAGGCCAAAGAAATTTTAATGATGCGCAGAAAAATATCCGGTGAAGATGCCTTCAAATGGATGAGAAAACGCAGCATGGATACCCGAAAATCCATGCGTAACATTGCAGAAGCACTCATATTGTCTGAAGAGCTCAATGAATAACGGACCATCCTTGCCAGCTTGGCTATACAATAACGCCGCATATGGGACGTTTTACGACGCCATCATCCGTACCAGCTTGGCTTGCCCATCACTTTCCAGTTGAATTTCAAGACAATTATTAGTATCATCCCCGGACTTCAACACGATACGATGGTAAACGGGTGATACTTCTTTCAACGAAAGATTTAACTTAGTTTCATAAACCATGACTGTAAAACTACGAGGAACACGACACGGCTTTGCTCTGACCCTTGATCCCACGGTATCATACGAGGTGATCGAGAAAGAGGCCGGAGATCTTTTTTTAAATCTCAGGCAACTCGCAAAGGGGGCTAACGTTTCATTGGATACCGGGCTTGCAGATATTCCACCGGATCTGTTCATGAAACTTGGGGAATTTTTGAAAAACCGGTTTGGTGTTCAGGATGTTTTTAATAAAATTAAAGCAGAGAATAAACCTGCCCCTGAACCCCACTTGGATATTCAGGAAGCACCGGGAGGGTGTGACATGGGAGAGATGAAAATGATGGCCGGGAGGGTCCGTTCCGGACAGAGGGTTTCGGCGGAAAATCACCTGGTCATTCTGGGTGACGTGAACCCGGGCGGAGAAGTCTTTGCAGGCGGGGATATCCTTGTGTTGGGAAGCCTCCTCGGAACAGCCATCGCCGGTCAGTCAGACAGGGAATCGGCCATCATCCTTGCCCTGGATTTCCGACCCACACAGGTCCAGATTGCCGGCGTTGTGGCGGCAGGCATGGCCTCCTCCACCGGCAAAAAAATCGAATTTGCCTATGTGGAAAACGGTGCTATTGTGGTGGACAATTATGTGACGGCAAACCCTTTTGGTAAACTGCCCATGCTTGAAGAACGTTAAACAACTGTAAAATGAGGTGCATATTGGACGGAAAAGTCATTGTCATTACATCAGGAAAAGGCGGCGTAGGAAAAACAACGGCCACTGCATCCATCGGAGCCGCTCTGGCAAAGGATGGCAAAAAAGTCGTGGTTGTGGACATGGACATCGGCCTCAGGAACCTGGATGTGGTCATGGGCCTTGAAAACAGAGTTGTTTTTAATATTGTGGATGTTGTTCGGGGGAAATGCCGGGTCAGCCAGGCGGCCATCAAAGACAGGAAAATTGATAATCTTTTTCTTATCCCGGCATCCCAGAGTGATAACAAGAATTCGGTCACTCCGGAAGAAATGGTTCTCGTCTGTAAAGACCTGAAAAATGAGTTCGATTTTATATTGATGGATTGTCCTGCCGGGATTGAACAGGGATTTGAGAATGCGGTGGCCGGAGCTGATGAAGCAGTGGTTATATGCACCCCGGAAGTGTCTTCCATCCGGGACGCGGACCGGATCATCGGCCTCCTTTATGCTAAAAAAATCACGCCCAAGCTGATCGTCAACCGTATCATTCCGGCCATGGTCGAAAAAGGTGACATGCTCAGCCATGAGGACGTGGTGGATGTTCTTTCCATTGAATTGATCGGACTTGTGGAGATGGATGATCAGGTGATCGTTGCGACCAACACAGGCTCATCCCTTGTTATGAATAAAGAATCCAAAGCAGGTATGGCCTTTACCCGAATCGCCATGAGGTTGAACGGCCAGCCCGGATTGCCCATTGAGATTCCCCGGACCCAGGTGGGATTGTTTAAAAAACTCGGTCGCCGAATCGGCATTAGCAGATAAAGGGGGAGCCATGCTCAACGAATTATTAAAGAAATGGCGGGGCACCAAAACCACCAGCAGCCAGGCAGCTAAAAAACGATTGAAATTTGCCATTGTTTACGACAATCTCGAGGTGTCCGATGATATTCTTGATGCCTTGAAAGGGGATATCATTGAGGTGATTTCACGCTATTTTGAAATCGATACCAAGAGCATCAGTCTGGATATCGACCGTTCCGAGGAATCATCCTCCCTTGTTTTGAACACCCCCATCCTTTCAGCCATTAGACGATAAAAAAATGCCCGGCCTTTTGGGCCGGGCATGTGTAAATCAAACCATGAGGTTGCCGTTACGGTCCCAGGTGACCGTTCTGGCGTTTTTCTTAGTTGGCATCAACAACGTTTCTTTTTTTTCCGAATGAAAAGTTCTCCAGTTTTTTGGCAACGTCTGCGTTTACAAAGGAATCTCCGCCGTTCATGAAAGTATATTCACTTTCAACTGCCTTGACAACCTTAGGTGCAGCATCGTTGGAAAGACCAAATTTGAAATCAGCTAAGGCTTCGACAACGGATGCATTGACAAAAGAATCTCCATTTGCCATAACATCGTTGGCGCTGGGCGCAGCCTTGTCTACAGGTTTTTCCACAGTGGTCATAACCTTGCCAAACTTGAAATCCTTCAATGCGTCAATGACATCGTCGTTCACAAATGAATCGGCAAAACTGACCTGGGCAACGCATGTTACGGCAATAAAAGCGCCTAAAAGTGTGATACATCGTGTTTTCATTGTTGTCTTTTTCATGATATACTCCTTAATTGATGATGATTATTGTTAACACGCTAATCGTTCAAACCGTTCATTGAACTCGCGTTATTTTCCCGTGTTAATTATATGTATAGCTAAAACCGTGCCATATTTCTATCTTACTGATAATACAAGGTATAGATAATTAGGCATAACCGATGTGCGCCATGGGGCAGAAACATAGTGCCCCATGGGATAGTTTGTGGTAAATGTGGACCATAGGGCAGTTTGTAATTCTAAGGAGTCGTCTATGCAACGGGGGGATATAGATTTTTTTTATCAGGCAACATTACGCATATGCGGAAGCCTCGATATAGACACAATGCTGGCAAATTCTTTTGAATACATACGAACGTTTATTCCTGCGAACGCCATCAGCCTAAGTCTGTTCGATATTGATAAAAAAGTCTTGAATGTCATATCACGGATTGTTGATCCGGGACTGAGTAAACCGCCAAAATCTCTGGCACTAACAACGGAAGCCTTCGAATATATAAAACAATACGAATCCCATGACGACCCGAAAGCCCTGGTGAATTATCCGGAAAAGCACCCGGTCTTGAAACTTGTATGGCAGGCCCTTGGGAAACCGGCTTCGTCTTATATTGCATCCCGCCTTGAAGTTGAGGGTCAGCATATCGGCATGGTCACCTTAATGGCGAAAGGAAACAACCGCTATTCACAAACCCACCTTGATATGCTCAACCTCCTTCAGGGGCCCTTTGCCATTGCCATGTCCAACGGCTTACGGCATACGGAATTGTTAAGGCTGAAGGAGATCCTGGCTGATGATAACCGATTTTTGAATCGTCAACTTCATCATAAGGCCGGAGACGAAATTATAGGGGAACATTTAGGTCTCAAAGATGTCATGGGCATGGTCCGTCAGGTAGCCCCCTTATCAAGCCAGGTGCTGCTGTTGGGCGAAACAGGTGTGGGTAAAGAAATCATAGCCAACGCCATCCATTACTCATCTGAAAGAGCCGATGGCCCGTTTATTAAAGTCAATTGCGGTGCCATACCCGAGTCCCTGATCGATAGCGAATTATTCGGCCATGAAAAGGGAGCCTATACCGGTGCCATTGATACAAAACGCGGTCGATTTGAACGGGCTGATAAAGGCACCATTTTTCTTGATGAAATTGGTGAGCTCCCCCCCCAGGCCCAGGTCAGACTCCTTCGTGTGATCCAGTCCAAGGAATTCGAACGTGTGGGCGGAACCAAACCGATTCCTGTAAATATCAGGATCATTGCCGCCACCCACAGGAATCTGGAAGAAATGGTCCGAAATAAAAGTTTCAGAGAAGATCTGTGGTTCAGGCTTAACGTGTTCCCCATTACCATTCCTCCATTACGGCATCGAACCGAGGATATCCCCGATCTTGTCAACTATTTTATCGAACGAAAATCCAAAGAGATGAACCTCCGATTTATTCGCAAACCAGCCCCTGGAAGCATGGAGTTGCTTCAGGACTACTCATGGCCGGGAAATGTCAGGGAACTTGAAAACGTCGTGGAAAGAGCTCTGATCAGGAGTGTTAACCTGCCTCCTGAAAAATGGCTTAACTTCGACATGACAACCTTTGAAATAAATAACCAGGAATTTCCATCTCTTCCCAGACCCATGCCGGGCTCTTTAAAAATTGACGACGTGATGAAGCATCACATCGAATCTGTTCTAAAAATAACAAACGGTAAGATCCAAGGAGAAAATGGCGCGGCGGCCATGCTTGGAATCAATCCCAGTACACTTAGAAAACGAATGATAAAACTGGGTGTTCCCTATGGTCGGAAAGCCGGTGAATATAATGTGTGAATTAAAAAACCCCTGTAAAAGGCCAGGCCGATTACAGGGGTATTTTTTTGTATCTTTACTGCAGGATAAAACGATTACGCGCTGAAACCATCCACAGGCATAGCCATGATGCTGTTTGTCAAAGCTTTGACTGAATCCATCTTGCCAAGGCTGACGGGCAGCATGTGGCTGATGAAGAACTCGGCACCGATCACCTGGGCTTCATAGAAGGCTTTGTCTTTTTTCTTGGCACCTTCAATTTTACCCTTGGCAACCGCAGCTCTCCAGAGATGCATCCAGGCCATGACAACGTCACCGCAGCATTCCTGGAACAGGGTGGCTGAACCAAAGGCATCCAGAACTTTTTCACTCATGGCAGCACCGCCCAGAGTCATGGCACATTCACCGAGTTTTCCAAGGGCAGCCGCCACTTTATCGGCAAGGTCATTCAGACCGGCTTCTTTACCCATGGCGATGGCTTTGTTGATTTCGCCCATCAGATCCATCATGGGTTTACCTTTTTTCATGCCGAGCTTACGACCGAGAAGGTCCATGGCCTGGATACCATTGGTCCCTTCGTAAATGGCTGTGATCTTGCAGTCTCTCATCAGCTGAGCCTGGGGATATTCTTCGATGAAGCCATAACCGCCATAAACCTGGATACCAATGGAGGTTACTTCAAAGCCCTTATCTGTGCAATAGGCCTTTGCAACCGGAGTCATGATTTCAATCAGGCCATTATAATAATCTTTTTCCGCATCGTCTTTGGCTGTGTGGACTTTGTCAAAGCAGAAGCCCATGAAGTAGAGCATGGCTCTCATGCCATCCACGTAGGTTTTCATGATCAGAAGATTTCGTCGAACGTCGGGATGATTGATAATGGCCACTTTGGGTGGATCTGCTTCAAGCATCTGCATCAAGTTGGGACCCTGGAGTCTTTCTTTGGCATAGTTCACAGCGTTGATGTAGGATGTGGTGGCAAAACCAATTCCCTGCATGGCAACACCCTGACGGGCTTCATTCATCATAAGGAACATGGCTTTCATACCCTTGTTCACTTCACCGATAAGGGTTCCCTTGCATTTTCCCTTGCCACCGAAAGCGATGGAGCAGGTTGCATTTCCATGAATACCCATTTTGTGCTCAACACCGGTAATCACAACATCGTTGTCTTCGCCGATGCTTCCGTCATCATTGACCCACAGCTTGGGAACGATGAACAGAGAGATACCACGGGTTCCTGCAGGAGCGCCTTCAATTCGGGCAAGAACAGGATGGATCACGTTGTCAACCATGTCAGAGTCGCCACCGGAGATGAAAATCTTGTTACCTACGATATTGTAAGTTCCGTCTGCATTTGGGGTCGCGATAGACTCAAGGGCTCCTACGTCAGAACCGGCATTGGCTTCGGTGAGGCACATGGTTCCGCCCCATTCACCGGTGTAAACTTTTTTCAGGTAAAGTTCTTTCTGTTTGGGTGTACCCAGGGTAGCGATAATATTGCCACAGCCGTGGGTCAAGCCCGGATACATCATGAATGCGCAGTTGGCACCGGTGAACAATTCGCCGCAAGCAAGGGCAACAGAATGGGGAAGACCCTGTCCACCCACTTCGGGATCATCAGCCATGGCCACCCATTCACCGGCACAGAAAAGCTCATAAGGTCTGTGAAACGATGGGGGAACGCTGACTTTACCGTTTTCAAGCTTTACGCCTTCATCATCACCCGATTTCTGGGTGGGAAGAATTTCTTTTACGGCCAGGTTACGGGCTTCGGTAAGAACCATATCAATGGTTTTTTTGTTAAAATCTGCGTACTTCTCAGTGTTTGTGAGCTGGGAAACATCAAGCATCTCATGCAGTACGTAATCCTGATCCCTGCGGTCTGATATTTGTTGTGCCATAGTAAATCTCTCCTTAAACTTTGTTAAAATAATAATATATCATTTAAAACTGTCGGCCCTCACCGTATCAGTTTCAAAAACGCACATGATGACTTGGAGTACCCCGAAGGACAAGGTCAAAACCCATTGATATCCTTACACATAAACAAATACCCTCAAGAATAACGCAATATTATTGCAAACTTTGAACCCAGGGTCAATATAATACCTGAATTATAATTCATTTTTTTTTGGAGCCGATACAGGCCTTAAGAGATGGGCATTTCTCGCCAAAATCATTAAGGCAAACAAACTTAAGGGTTGATTTTTTAGATCATACATGGACGATGGCCTTAGATGCCACTTTTGTTGAAGGGGTGACTCTCGCTGTTTTCAATCAGGACGCATAAAATTAGCCATTCATTTTTCAAGGGGCCCAAAAAAATGGTTCACGAGCTACAGGGGAGCGCATCCGGGTTCAACCCTCTCTTTGAGCAGGCAGCAGGCGATTCTGTATCTGGGGATACCACCCGGTCCATAGGACAGGTTATCAGGCTGGATTAATTTATTCATCACACAGCCTTCGGGGATGGCCAGTTGAAACAAATCCATCTCATGGATCTTGGGCCTATCGAACAGTTTGTTGTCCTTTATTTCATGTGCGTGCAGGGGATAATCCTCACAAAGGGGACAGCGGTAAACCCTTCCATTTGGAAAAATAAAATAATTGTTGGCCACGAGCCCGGCGCATTCAAAACAGTCGGTCTCATCCAAAAAAACCTTGGGAAAGGTCACTGGGATTCCAAGCCCTGCCACGTGTTCCGCCACGCGAGGTACGACCTTCTGCCAGAGGTCACGGGTGACTTGAAGATGGGCACCCCCCTTTTCTGCGGAATTTCCCCTGATCCCGATGACCTGAATGAAAAATTCCTTGATCCCCAAATCCACAAGCAAGGGCGGCATTTGATCAAGTTCAGTCAGATTTTCCCCACTCACTGTATAGATCAGGCTGGTGCTGAAGCCCATGGACACGGCCTTACGAATCCCCGCAAGGCAAACCTCATAGGACCCTGTCCCGCGAATGGAATCATTGACCCCTTTTGTGGCCCCATCCAGGCTGAAACTGATGAAATCCACATCCAAAGGGCTGACCTGGGATAAAAAATCATGAAACAGATAGCCGTTGGTATCAACAGTGATGGACGTGTACCCGAGTTCTCTGGCCTTTTTTATCCCAAAAGGAAGGTCCGGATGCATGGTCGGCTCTCCGCCTAAAAAAATCACATTGGATTCAGGACTTTTTTCGGCGAAAAGGGAAAGCCAGGATTCCATTTCATCACGGCTGACTGCCCGGGTCCCATGCTGGCCCCTGTTAATATAGCAATGGCGGCAACTGAGATTGCATTGGGTTAATATGTGAAAAAAAACATTGCTGGCACGTTTGGAAAAAGACACGGTTTTTTTCATGGGATGCGTTCCAATAAAAAATGCCCGGTGAGGGGCATTTTATTTATATCTATTGCAATATTATCAAATGGCCGATCTTAAAAAGGCCTATTCCTTATTCTGAATCTTCCGCATGATGATATTCATCTTGCTTTCCCGGATCCGCTCAACTTCCTGTTTTGCTTTGATCAGCTCTTCATTGGTCAGACGTAACCGCAGGGACATGTATTCGGCAAAAATTTTGTACAAAAGAAGGAGAAAATCAAGTTTTTCATCCCTCTCGCCTCCGGAAAGCTTATCACCGGCGCTTGTGTCCACCGCAAGGCAGGTGGTCCGGCCCACGGCATAGACCGAAGCTGACCGACTCATACTGTCCACAATTCGCATTTCACCAAAAATCTCACCGACCTTGTCTATCCTGCCGATTTCTACGTTTTCTTTCTTAATAACAATACTGCCGGCCAGGAGAAAATAAAGCCAAGGATCAATATCACCTTCTTTGATGATAATCTCTCCGCTTTCATACTCCCTGATTTTACTAAGTTTTAACAGTTTCCCAAGATATTTTGTTTCAAAATTCTTCAGAGCCGGAATGCTCATCAGCTTCTGAATATTTTCAATGTTATCTTTTAAATATTTGGTTTCTATCATATACAAAAACTCCCAAGGCAGATTTTTTTCTCATTGGAAAACCAAAAAAGCATCACCGGAAGTATCATGGCAGTTTAATAGTTAACACTATAAGCACTTAACTTTCAAGTATTTTATCAATCCCCCAAGCAATTTCTTGACATATTTTCATCAATTTTAACCGGATAATTCCCGTCAAAACAAGCCTTGCAAAAAAAGTCTTCGGGGTTTTCAACCCCGCTGGCTTCCATCATACCCTCGATACTCAGATAATGTAGGGTATCCAGTCCGAGAAAAACCCGAAGTTCTTCAATGCTTTTTTTGGCTGCAATAAGCTCGCCTTTGGTGGAAAAATCAATCCCGTAAAAACAGGGAAACCGATGGGGCGGGCAACTGATTCTCATGTGCACTTTTTTGGCGCCAAGTTCCCGCAATGCCTTCACACGGGTTTTGGCCGTGGTTCCCCGGATGATGGAGTCTTCAATGATGATGATGTTTTTCCCTGCGATCTGCTCCTTGACCGGATTGAGTTTGATCCTGACGGCAAAATCACGCATGGACTGGGTGGGCTGAATAAACGAACGTCCCACGTAATGATTCCTGATCATGGCCATTTCAAAAGGGATTCCCGATTCTTCGGAATATCCCAGGGCCGCGTAATTGCCGGAATCCGGAAAAGGCATGACAAAATCCGCATCCACCGGAGCTTCCTGGGCCAAACGTTTCCCATGGGCCTTTCTCATCTGGTACACATTATAACCCGAAATGGTGCTGTCCGGCCTTGCAAAATAGATGTATTCGAAAATACAAAGGGACTGCTTGATTTTATTTTCAGGCACCAGGCTTCGGACTCCGGTGTCATCAATAATCACAATTTCACCGGGGTCGAGCTCACGCACAAATTCGGCCTGAACCAGATCCAGGGCACAGGTTTCCGATGCCAGCACATAATGGCCGTTTAGGCGCCCCAGGCAAAGAGGCCTGAACCCGTTGGGGTCCTTCACGCCGATCAGCTCACCCTTTCCCGTAAGGACCACAAAGGAAAAGGCACCTTTTAACCTGGACACGGTATCAACCATGCCCTGAACAAAGCCCTTATGAAGATTGCGAATAAACAGGTGGATGGCAACTTCGCTGTCCATGGTGGTCTGAAAAATCGACCCCAGTTCTTCCAGTTCCTCTTTCAGGGTATGAGCGTTGACAAGGTTACCATTGTGAGCCACAGCATAGGTTTTCTGTTTATGCCTGGCAATAAACGGCTGGGCATTGGTCAAAACCGAACTGCCGGTGGTTGAATATCGGACATGTCCTATGGCGCTTGTACCGGGGAGCTTTTCCAGGTCTTCCATGGTGTAGATTTCCGGAACCAGCCCCATGCCTTTATGGATATTGATCCGCTTATCATTGGCCACAGCAATGCCCGCGCTTTCCTGCCCCCTGTGCTGGAGTGCATACAAACCAAAATAGGCTATCTTCGCTGCTTCCGGATGCCCGTGAATTCCAAACACACCGCACTCGTCGCGCGGCCGTTCATCGTCTATCATGACATGTGCCCCTATTGATGATATTCCTGAATCGTTTTTACCGTATATGCCTTTTGCTTGAGAGCCTCAACAGCCTTACTGATGGCCGATGCTCCGGCCATGGTCGTGGTGTATGGGATCTTATATTTCAAGGCCGCCCGCCTGATCTTATACCCATCCTTGACAGACCCGCTGTCTGAAGGGGTATTCAATACAAGCTGTATTTCATTGTTTTTAATGGCATCCACCACATGGGGACGCCCCACGGATACCTTGTTGATCTTATTGTTTTCAATCCCGTTGTCCTTGAGAAAGACGGACGTTCCGCTGGTGGCAAGGATTTGAAAGCCATTTTTCACAAAACTCCTGGCAATGGGAATCACGGCATCCTTATCCTTATCACGGACACTGATGAACACCGTCCCCTTGAGGGGCAGCTTCTGGCCTGCTGCCAGCTGGGCTTTCGCAAATGCCATACCGAAATCCATATCCACACCCATGACCTCACCGGTGGATTTCATTTCAGGCCCCAGGAGTGTATCCACATTGGGAAAACGATCAAAGGGAAGAACAGCTTCTTTGACGGATTTATGAAGCGGAATCACTTCCTTGGTCATCCCGAGTTCCGCAAGACTTTTTCCAAGAATCACCTTGGTGGCCATTTTGGCCAGCTGAACACCCGTGGCCTTGCTCACAAATGGGACCGTTCTGGATGCCCGGGGATTGACTTCGATGACATAGAGTATTTTGTCTTTGATGGCATACTGAACGTTCATCAGTCCCACCACGTTAAGTTCCTTGGCCATGGCTTTGGTGGCAACGCTGATTTCGTCAAGAAGAGACGTGTCAATGCTTATGGGAGGCAGCACACAGGCCGAATCGCCCGAATGAATCCCGGCCTCTTCGATATGTTCCATGATCCCGCCGATAATGGTCACGTTCCCGTCGGAAATGGCATCCACATCCAGTTCAACAGCATCTTCAAGAAATTTGTCGATCAGAACAGGATGATCCGGTGAGGCTTCAATGGCCAATTTGACGAAGTTTTCCAGGTCATGGGGCCCGTAAACAATCTTCATGGCCCGGCCGCCAAGAACATACGATGGGCGCACCATCACAGGATATCCAATATGTTCTGCCACAACCTGTGCCTCGGCGTAATTGTAAGCAATCCCGTTTTCAGGCTGAACCAGACCCAGTTTTTTGAGCATGGCCTGGAACTGGTCACGATCCTCTGCACGATGAATACTTGACGGCTTTGTGCCCAGGATGGTTACACCTGCTTTTTCGAGACCCACAGCAAGATTCAGAGGCGTCTGACCACCAAACTGGACAATGACCCCCATGGGCTTTTCTTTTTCAACAATGTGGAGGACATCTTCTTTGGTCAGGGGTTCAAAATAAAGTTTGTCTGACGTATCGTAGTCCGTACTCACGGTTTCCGGATTACTGTTCACCATGATGCTTTCCACACCTTCTTCACGCAAGGCGAAACTTGCGTGGACACAACAGTAATCAAACTCGATACCCTGGCCGATCCGATTGGGTCCGCCGCCCAGGATAATCACTTTCTTTTTGTCCGAAACCCGGGCTTCACACTCGGTTTCATAGGTGGAATAATAATAGGGTGTCTGTGCCTTGAACTCGGCCGCACAGGTATCCACCAGTTTGTAAACCGGCTTAATGTCCATGGTTTTCCGCAAGGATCTGACCTGGTCCTCGTTTTCAAAACCGGCAAGATAAGCGATCTGGGTATCTGAAAAACCCCAGGCCTTGGCTTTCCAGAGCAGATCTCTGTCCATGGTGGTGCCGGCCCCCTGGATAAGGTCTTCAAAATCCGCAAGCTGCTTGATCTGGTGCAGGAACCAGGGATCAATTCCAGTCAATTCATGAATCGTTTCAAGGGTCATGCCGCTTTTGATGGCATAACGAAGATAAAACAAACGCTTGGAATTGGGTGTAGCCAGTTTTCGTTCAATCTCGGATGCAGACGGGGGTTTCCCTTCCAGATCTTCAATATCTTTTCCGTCGGCTCCCAGCCCGAAGCGGCCGATCTCCAGGGAACGTACCGCCTTTTGGAGGGCTTCTTTAAAGGTTCGCCCGATGGCCATGGTTTCACCCACGGATTTCATGGCCGTGGTCAGAAAATCTGCCGTTTCAGGAAATTTCTCAAAGGTCCAGCGGGGAATTTTCACCACACAATAGTCGATGGTGGGTTCAAAGGACGCCAGGGTTTCTCCGGTAATGTCGTTTTCAATTTCGTCCAGGGTATAACCCACGGCCAGTTTGGCTGCAATCTTGGCAATGGGATACCCGGTGGCCTTTGATGCCAGGGCTGAACTTCGGGAGACCCTGGGGTTCATTTCCACCACTACCATGTCCCCGTTTGCCGGGTTGATGGCAAACTGGACGTTTGAACCGCCGGTATCCACACCGATTTCACGGATGATGGCAATGGATGCATCACGAAGGACTTGGTATTCCTTGTCAGACAAGGTCTGGGCAGGAGCCACGGTGATGCTGTCCCCGGTATGAACACCCATGGGGTCCATGTTTTCAATGGAACAGATGATCACCACGTTATCGTTCTTGTCACGAACCACTTCAAGCTCGTATTCTTTCCAGTTCAGGACCGATTCTTCGAGCATTACCTGGGTGATCAGACTGGCATCCAGACCGGCCTTGGCCATGTACTCCAGGTCATCGGGGTTGTAGGCAACCCCTCCGCCGGTTCCTCCCAGGGTAAAACTGGGCCGGACGATAATGGGGAACCCGATCTCTTCGGCCACCCTCCGTGCATCATCCATATTTTTGGCAAAACCGCTTCGGGGAATTCTCAAACCGATTTTTTCCATGGCGGCCCGAAACAGTTCCCGGTCCTCGGCTTTCTGGATCACCGGTTCCGAGGCGCCGATCATTTCTACACCGTATTTTTCCAAGGCTCCGGTTCTGAACACTTCGATGGCTGTATTAAGGCCTGTCTGGCCCCCCAATGTCGGAAGAATGGCGTCGGGTCTTTCTTTTTCTATGATCTTGATCACGGTTTCCGCTGTCACAGGTTCAATGTAGGTGGCGTCGGCAAGTTCGGGATCGGTCATGATGGTTGCGGGATTGCTGTTGATCAGAATAACCTTATAGCCCTCTTCTTTCAGGGCTTTACAGGCCTGAGTGCCCGAATAATCAAATTCACAGGCTTGGCTGATGATGATAGGGCCTGCTCCGATGATCAGGATTTTGTTGATATCTGTACGTTTTGGCATGGATTCTCTACTTCCGGGTTATCAATGTGTCCCTATTTATTTTTTTTCATCATGTTTACAAATTCTTCAAAAAGATAGGCTGCATCATGGGGCCCCGGAGATGCTTCCGGATGGTACTGTACCCCGAAGACCGGGAGCGTTTTATGCCTCAGCCCTTCCACGGTATTGTCGTTCAGGTTCATGTGGAACACATCCAGATCCTTGCCACCCAGGCTGGTCATATCTGCAGCAAAACCATGATTCTGTGAAGTAATTTCCACTTTCTTTGTAAACATGTTTTGAACCGGCTGGTTTCCGCCCCTGTGCCCGAATTTCAGTTTATAGGTCCGGCCCCCCAAAGCAAGACTGAGAATCTGATGCCCCAGACAAATGCCAAACAGGGGTTTGTAGTCCAGAAGATTTCTCACGGTGTCAATGGCATAGACCAAGGGTTCCGGATCACCAGGGCCATTGGAAAGAAATACCCCATCCGGTTCCATGGCGCGTACCACTTTGGCCGGGGTGTCAGCCGGGACCACGATCACTTCGCATCCAGCGAGTTCAAGGCAACGGATAATATTGTACTTGATTCCAAAATCATAGGCGATCACCTTGTGGCATCCCGGTGCTTTGATCCACAGGGGTGTGACCGAACCAAGGGGACCCTCAATGGAAACCGGTCCATTTTCGTTCCAGCGATATGCCTTTTCACAGCTCACTGCTTTCACAAGATCACAACCCACCATGGAGGGAAGGGCCTTTGCCTTACGGACAAGAGACTCCGAATCAAGGTCTATTGTTGAAATCATGGCCCTCATGGCCCCCCCGATTCGGATATGACGGGTCAAGGCCCGGGTATCGATTTCTTCCACACCCAGTACCCCTTGTTTTTTCAGGTAATCCCCAAGGGTTTCCGTTGATCTGTAATTGCTTGGAAAGCGTTGGTATTCACGGACAATAAAGGCTTCCACCTGAATCCTGTCAGATTCCACATCCTCCGGGCAGACCCCGTAATTTCCGATCAACGGATAGGTCATGGTCACCATCTGCCCCCTGTAAGAAGGGTCTGTCAGAACTTCCTGGTAACCGGTCATGCTTGTATTGAATACGACTTCACCACCTGTTTCTCCGGGGCCAGTGAAGCTGCGGCAGGGGAATATGCGCCCATCTTCCAGGGCAAGTATTGCTTTCATAAATTCATCTACATTATCTTTAATAGTTTCAGTATATAACGCCAATCCTTCAGTACGCCGAACACAAAATCAATCGTGCACGGTTGATGAACTTGTAAAACGTCAACAGATGGCTATGGAAAAAGGTCCATAGTCCAAACACTATAACGACGCATATGAAACTTTTTACGACGCCATCACGGTTGGTTGTTCATTTAACACATTTAACCTGAGAGTCAAGTGTCCATATCTGCCATTCTCATCTCCGGGCCTTCCTATTATCGGCATCTCCCATGGAAAAAAACAGCCCTACTGGTTTATCACATTGAAATTCAATAATCTATAGATCGATTCTTTTTTTCTGAAAAAGGATGAACGCATAAAAAGTCGACGGATGGCTATGGAAAAAGGTCCATAGGCAAGGCATCGTGTTTGGCTGGGCGTGACGTCCGGCTAAACACCATAACGCCGCATATGGGACTTTTTACGACGCCATCAAAAATGATTCCCCCTTATTGCTTTTTTATGAATGAAAACAAAAAGGGCACACCATGTTTATCCTTTCCAAGCCGGGATGAACCTGATACATACCCCGAAAGGATTTTTATATAAATAAAACACCGGTTAAGTACCGATCAGCCTGGATATGTCATGAATAAACTCTCCACCATCATCAGCAGTGTCCTCTTTTTCCTGGGAGCTGCATTCTTTGTTTTGATTGTCTATGTTTCCATCCTGGGGGACAATCACAAAATTGATTTTCTTGTCACCCATTTTTTTGAAGACTTAAAAACCCGGAACTACACCATGGTCTGCCAGTCACTCCCCGGGGATAAAAACATCGCTCCGGGCGGGATCGGGGACTGCCAGGACTTCTGTTTCTTTTTAGAGTTGTCTTTTCTTTCAAAATTCAATCTTCTGGATCAAAATGATTATTCCATTGCTATAAAACGTGATCATTTCTGGATTCCATACATCACAGCCGATCAGGTTTGGGTCAGTATCGCTTTTACCAAAAAGAAGAAAAATATCGTTCAAACATTCCTTCATAGGACGGACGATGATGGTTTTATTAAGGATTTCATGCTGGTGGAGCGAAGGATGGGGCAATGGGAAATTAAAGAAATCAGGTTGGACAATTCATCACTTGCCCCTCTTTTCAATGAACTCAAGGCCCAGATGGACCTGGACCGATACATCCTGAAAACCGAACGGGGATTTATCCTCAAGGACAATGAAATCGATCCTTCGAGCCTATCCACCCTGGAGCGTCGTCTTCTCGAATTCAGCCTTTTTAAACTCTCTGGCAAATAATACACGACCCACGGTATGTCTGCATGGGCCAGAAAAAAGACCCGGCCCATGCGTCAATGCAACGGTTAAATCAAATCCGCCCCATCAGGAAAGATATTCCAGGACAATTTTCAAGATGCGTTTGATGGGTTCTGCCGCCCCCCAAAGCAACTGATCACCCACGGTGAACACATTCAGATAGTCAGGTCCCATATTCATCTTCCGGATTCTCCCCACAGGAACCGTCAACGTTCCGGTCACCGCAGCGGGAGAAAGAAATTTCACAGAATCTTCCTTGGTATTGGGCACAACTGACACCCAGTTGTTGGCGCCTTTGATCATGTCTGTAATTTCATCCACAGGGACATCTTTTTTCAACTTGATGGTCAGAGCCTGGCTGTGGCAGCGCATGGTCCCGATCCGGACGCAGGTCCCGTCAATGGGAATGGGGTTTTCGGATCCAAGAATTTTATTGGTTTCCGCAAATCCCTTCCATTCCTCTTTGGACTGCCCGCTTTCCAAAGCAACGTCAATCCAGGGAATCAAACTTCCGGCAAGGGGTGCTCCAAAATTGTCCGTGGGGAAATCATCCCCCTTCATGGTGGCCAGCACAGTCCTGTCCAATTCGGCTATGGAGGCTGCAGGATCATCCAGAATGGCTTTTGAATGGCCGTAAATGGCCCCCATCTGTTTGACCAGCTCCCTCATGTTATTGGCACCGGCACCCGAGGCGGCCTGGTAGGTCATGGACGTCAACCATTCCACCAGATTATGTTCAAAAAGACCGCCCAGACCCATCAACATCAGACTCACGGTGCAGTTTCCACCGATAAAGTCCAGGGTTCCCTGGGCAAGTGCCTGATCAATAACACGACGGTTCACGGGATCCAGAACGATCACACTGTCTTTTTCCATACGAAGGGCCGATGCCGCATCAATCCAATAGCCTTTCCAGCCTTTTTTCCGAATTTCAGGGTAGGCTTTTTTTGTGTAATCGCTGCCCTGGCAGGTGACCACAATATCCATCAGGGACAAGGCATCAATATCCAAGGCATCTTTCAGAAGGGGCGTATCCTTTCCGATATCCGGCCCCTTAAGCCCGGCCTGGGAGGTAGTAAAAAAGACCGGCTCAATGTTTTTAAAATCATTATCCTGCCTCATTCTGTCCATGAGCACAGAACCGACCATGCCACGCCAACCCACAAAGCCAACCTTAAGCATTACCTGCCTCCTTCTATAAAATGTTCAAAATTATCTGCCGCCTGATTAAGGGCGTTATTTATTCGTTTGAATATACTGGAGAAGATCCCGAGCCAGTTTATCATCAAGATTTTTCAGAATCCTGTATTCAGCATAAGCCGCACTCAACTCCATGCACCGTGAATAGCTCACACCCAAACGGTGATGGGCAAGAACATTACCCGGCTCTTTTTCCAGAATTTTTTTATACGTATCAACGGCGTTCTGATGATATTCGAATTTGTTGTACACAAGGCCCAACCTGAAGACAAGATCCATATTGTCCGGAAACTGTTTGATCATGTCCTTGTAGACCTCAATGGCCTTGGTCATTTGACCGCGCTCGCTGAAGCTTTCAGCCAGAAAGACGCATGCCTTGATGTTGCCAGGATCTTCCTTGAGAGCCTTTTCAGCATACTTGGCCGATTTTTTGAAATTACCTTCAGAAAAATACCTGTCCGCCTTCTCAAGATTCCCCTCGGCCAGAACCGGTTGGCAAATGAAAAACAGAATAAAACCGGCGGCCAGAATTTTTTTAATCATCATCAACCTTTCGGGCTTCTTCTTCATCAAGAATACGATCTCCTTCCTCAATGGTTGAAGCCGGACGGGCTCTGTAGCCTAAGGCACGACTGCCCTGCTCCATTCTCATCTGGGAGATTTTGTTTTTCCTTGAAACAACACGAACCACCCGGCTCATCCCAGCATCAATTAACCCGCCCATAATCAATTCCATGGTGTACATCTGCTTTTCCGAATACTTGATATCCATATTTCGAATATCAACAAGGCAGGTGAAACCCGGTTTGAGAGCGGCAGTATTATGGGTAATTTCCTTGATCAACCCGCGGATATCGGTGTCGTCCATCTTACCGAGGGTGATATACAGTCTGTTTTTTTCTACATTTGATTTTATCATATACATAACACATAGTATCCTCATTAAACCTATAAAAACGGTTATAGAATAATGAGAGAACCCGTCTCTTTTCCACGCAGGTGGATTGTTAAAAGATGCAATACGTTTTTTAGGAGTATCTACGAAAGGATGTTACCTTAGTATATTTATCTCCCCCATGTCAATCATCAATCCAATATTTCTCCATAAAATACACCAACCTGGAAAAACTCTTACAATGTCGACGTGATCATACCCCCACATAACGAGAAAAATAATTTTAGTTTTTATAATCATTCCTTAACTTAACCGCTCATCTATCCGATAGAAATTATAATGTGCCGAGCATACGAAACCCATGAGGTTATGCGTGATAGTACCACCATGATGGTCCATCAATGCCGACAGCGTCACGGCGCATATAAGCGCCGTTTATTCTGTTACTCTTTTAGGGGAATTATCAGGTCCGAACCATGCGTAATAAAAAGGCTCTCTTTTTTTTTGTGTTCATCGGCCTCTCCTGTTTGGCCTGTTCCAAACCCCTGCCCCGTCATGAAATCCATGGTGAAATTCTCCTCAAAGACAATGTCTTTCTCACCATCACAAGCGAGTTCATCGTGGAAACCCCCGAGGCATTGCACGAAGTCAGGATCAAAAAAAACCAACTGGAGTTCGCCGTGAGAATTGCCTTAAGGGAGCATGCATCCACTGAACTTATGGGCCGAGGAGAACGTTTAGTTTCAAATGGATTAAAATCAATTGCCCGGCAGGTGCTGAAACACCCTGTCAAAGATATACGGATAACCACCTACACCTTCCATGAAAACCCGATGATAGGAAAAAAGTGATAGACAACATCCGGATGGCATCATTTCATTGTTAGACATTTGCTTCATAATCATATATAGAAAAGCACATGAAACAGGTTGCCAAAAAAACTGCACTTTTCCTATCTTTCTTCTATCTGACCCTTTATATTCCCGTTTCATTCGTCATTTATACCCCATACTGGTACACCTTGAACTGCCAATTTCACGGACGATGCCAGATGGTGGGAGAAACACGTTCCACGCAAGGTATCCGCGAGCTGGTTTCCTTCTACCGACATGGAGCACCTGAGCTCGAATCGGAATTCTGGACATCCAAGGAAAAGAACCATCTTTCAGAAGTCAGGCACATGACAGACACACTCTTTTTCATGGGACTCGTGGCACTGGTTCTTTTTTTTCTGTGTTTTGAAAAAATGCGACTGGGTCGTTTTGCAGGGATCAACATGGCCGTGGTGTGCCTTTTGGTCTTTATATTGCCATTTTTTCCTTATTTCTGGCGCCACATATTCCATCCACTCCTGTTTAACAATCGGAACTGGTTGAACACTCCCAAAGATTTTTCTTTTTATATCCTCCCCCGTGTTTTTTTTAAAAACACGCTGATATATTTAATCATCGCATCATGCACCATTAATTTACTTGTTTTTGCTTTTATCCGGTTTAATTTTTTTCAACATAAAACGACTAAGAACAATAAACCTCTGCAGGTCCGTCATTTATGATTGCGGGCAACCTTATTTTGCTATATATCTCAGAGACATAAAACAATTCAAAATAACGGTTTGACGCCCTATCCATCATGGGAAAACGGTTGGGGCCTGACCTATAATTTCATAATACGATCTGGAGGTCTGTTTGGATCTGTGCATTACAGATAAAACGATTCTTGAAAAAGAAGAGGGATTTTTTCATAAAATCGATACGTTTTCCCACACGGATGACATGGAGACCCTTAAAAATCGAGCATGTCACTTTAAGGAAACCGTCCTTGAGTTCAACCCTGATGCACCCGAGCAGATAGATTTACGGGATAAACACCTCGCATGCACTGAAAACCTGGGCGGCCATGTCCGGAAGATCATCTCAGAACAGTTCAAAATCCAGAGAAAGACCTATGAAGAGTTCGTTGCAATTTATCAGAGTGATCGTCCCTCCTGGTTTGAGAAGCTTTTATCGGGACTCAGCCAGGGAGTCGAGCAGCTGAGCCCTGACTTACATAACTTGAAGCTCAACCGATTCCATTGTGCCCTCGAATATATACCTGGGATTTCAACCCCTCTGCGAACGTATTTCCTGGGCTTCGAACAAAGCAGAACCGATATGGAACAGGTGATAGAGTCCTTGAAACACGGGGTAGAATGGCTTCAACAAAAATCAAGCCTGCTTTTAGAACATATGGAACGTCTCACGGCCCTGTCCCAGTCCCTTGACCGGGCTATCTGCCTGGGCCGCTTGATGGATGGGGCCCTTTCTGACGCCATGACTAACGAAGTCCCCAAAGGGGACCCCAGGAAACGCTTTATCAATGACGAGCTGTTATGCCGACTAAGACTGAGAATGGACATTCTGCGACTCCAGATGGATTCAAACAGGCTCGGTCTCATCACTCTGGAAATCCTTTATCGAAACAATCAGGAACTGATTCGGGGTTTGGAACAAAGCAAGGACGCCATTGTCAATGCCTTCAACCTGGGTGCTGTCTGCTCATATGCCATAACCCACCAGAAAATCATACATGGCGGCCTTGGGCAAAACCTTGGAGAATTGGAATTACCGGATAGAAGCATAAAACCTGCGCAGCACATGGAAAATCTAAAACTGGCCTTTAACAGGGTTCTGTCCTGTGATCATGAGATCAGGGCCTTCATGGCCGGAGTGGGCCCCATTGTGGAAAGGACTTTGTCAGATCTGATCCGGTTACAAAAGAAAACCGACAGTACCTTTTTAAAAATGAAGAAAACAAGCACAGCTGGAATGGGGGATGAACTGTTTGACCCATAACCGGACCGCCCCCTTGAACAAGGCGGTCTGGTCATAGCGATAAGGATTTTCAATCAGGTAAAATCGTAGCCCCGCTCTCCGTGAAGGGACTGGTCCAGGCCGAGGATTTCTGCCTCTTCATTGATTCTGAAGCCCACTGTCTTTTCAACTATAATGCAGATCACCCATGTCATGACCGAGGCAAGAAGAAGGGTGGCACCCATGCCTTTGAGTTGAACCAGAAGCTGGTCCCAGACGGTCCAGGTCCTACCAATGGCTTCCGATGCTGAAGCAAACCAGCTATCACGAATAAAAAAGCAGAGCACAAGAACCCCCATACCGCTTCCCACACCATGAATTCCAAAGCAGTCCAAGGCATCATCGTAACCGAATTTCAATTTTCCCTTGAGGGCATAATAGCAGACCAGGGATGACAGAGCTCCCAAGGTCAACGCGCCCAGGGGCTGAACCACGGCTGCTGCCGGAGTAATAGCCACCAGCCCTGCCAGGATACCCGAAGCAAAACCCAGGGCGGTGGCTTTACGGAAGGCCATGGCTTCAATAATCAACCATGTCAAGGCGCCGCTTGCTGCAGAAATCTGGGTCATGGTCAAAGCCCTTGCTGTATCTAAGCCGCTTTGAAGGGTTGAACCGGCATTGAAACCAAACCATCCCACCCACAAAAGACCTGCTCCCATAAGGGTCATTACCAGATTGTTGGGCTGAACAGCCAGTTTTGGGAAGCCCTTTCTGGGCCCAAGATACACGGCCGCCGCCAGGGCGCTGATTCCTGCGGATACGTGGATGACAAGACCTCCGGCAAGATCGATCACCCCTTTTGCCCCAGCATTATAAAGCCATCCGTCCGGTGCCCAGACCCAATGGCAAAGGGGGCAGTAAACAAACAGAAACCAGAGCGCAATAAATAAGATATATCCTCTGAAATAGACGCGCTCTGCCAGTGCCCCACTGATCAGAGCCGGGGTAATAATGGCAAATTTCCCCTGAAACATGGCGATGATGTATTCGGGAATGCCGTTGGTGACCAGTTCGTCAATGCCTTTAAGGAAAAAATAGTCGCTATTCCAGCCCACAATACCGCCCAGAATTCCTTTGCCGAATGTCAATGAAAAACCGCAGACCACCCAGAGAACCCCGATAATGGCCAGGGCCACATAGCTGTGCATCATGGTGCCCAAAACATTTTTCGTTCGGACAAGGCCGCCGTAAAACATGGCAAGTCCTGGTATCATTAATAGAACCAGGGCCGTCGAGATCAACATCCAACACGTGCTTCCCGTATCAATCACCTGATCCTGTGCGGCAAACAGGGTCTGGGGAGTGATGAGCATCAGTAGGCACACTCCGGCCCGAATCATAGTCACAAACATGTCATGCCTCCATTAAATAATAAACAAATGTGTACAAAAAATATCTTTTGGGAAATTAGCAACTACTGTGCCATATCCGAACAAAGATTATATCTGTATGTTTATATGATGAATACACATCCCTTATCGTGTAATTAGTTTTTTAAAAACACACATATTTGTCAGAAAAAAAAAATTTTATTTCAATTATGTCATGCCATTACGGCCAAATACCGACAGTTTTGTAAGAATCCCTCATGTTGTATTTTTTGCCTTTCACCCCGTTTATCTTTATCCATCACTTGTTTGCGGGGATGGGATCTTATTGATGGGCACGCGTTGCTTGCCCAGCCTACGTGTTATGCGGTCAAGGGCCTGGAAAGGAATGGATGGAACCGTCTCGCAAAATGAAAGCCATCTCACGGGCAACACCCTATCGTAGTCAGCTATAGTATACAAAAAAAAAGGATGACCTTTATTCCAAGAAGAAATAGTTTTTTGTTAAGCCATAACCAAAACCTAAAACTTAAAGGATAAAGGTCATCCAGATGAAAAAAAAGCGTATCGAGCAATAGAAGTCAAGAAAATAAATATTGAACAATTGGTGTCGAATTTTGGTGAAGAGCGAGTGGCGTTTGGAATAGATGTGGCCAAAACAGATTTTTACTGCAGTG